>Ga0187865_1000064_pt1 | contig 133862 bp, 118 predicted proteins | sample June2016WEW_11_1_2_FD_132989 | JGI IMG/M metagenome (GOLD analysis project Ga0187865, IMG submission 132989) | Peatland microbial communities from SPRUCE experiment site at the Marcell Experimental Forest, Minnesota, USA - June2016WEW_11_100 | ecosystem: Environmental > Terrestrial > Soil >... | reverse complement strand
GGGCGTGTACGACCTCGCGAAGCACACCCACCTGAGCTTCACGCAGGGCGCAGGCCACGGCGGCTCGCATGCCCACCTCGTGCACGAGTTCGTGTCCGCGTTGCTCGAGGACAGGGATCCGTTCCCGAACGCCCGCCGCTCGGCGAACTGGACCTGCGTGGGCCTCTGCGCGCACGAGTCAGCACTGAGAGGCGGCCGGATCGTGAAACTCCCGTCGTTCACGATCGAGTGAGGGCGTCGGTGGGCTCGCGGAGACGATCGAGGTCGCCGGCGGCGTCCACAACGCCGGGGCGACACACGAACGAGAGAGGGTGACGACATGAAGACGAGTCTCGGCATCTGGGCGATGGGGCCGATGGTCACACGCTTCGTTCCGGGCGGCTACAAGCCGGAGCGGGCGGCCGAGTCGACGGTGGAGAAGGTGCGCCAGGCGGTTGAGGGACTCGACGGCCTGATCGACGACTACGAGTTCCACTATCCACAGGAGCTCTCGGAGGAGAACCTCGACGCGGTGCGCGACGCGCTCGACGGGCACGGCATCTACTGCCTGGCGACCGGACTGCACCTCGATCCGCGCTTTGGCAAGGGCGGGCTCTCGTCACCCGACGACGGGACACGCGCGGACGCGCTGCGGCTGACGCTCGAGGCGATCGACTTCGCCGGCGGGCTGGGAGCGCACTTCATCATCTGGCCCGGGATCGAGGGCTACAACTATCCGTTCCAGACCCCGTACGCCAAGAGCTGGTCTCGGTTCGTCGACGGCGTCGGCGAGGCCGCGCAGCGCTGCAAGGAGCGCGGCATCCTGCTTCTCCTCGAGCACAAGAACTCCGAGCCGGCGATGAAGATCTTCATGCGCAACATCGGCATGACGCTGCACGTGATCCACAAGCTGCGCACACAGGGGATCGACAACGTCAAGGTGAACATGGACTGGCAGCACCTGATCATGAACGGCGAGAACCTGGCCGAGTACGCGGCTCTGCTCGCCGCCGAGGGGCTGCTCGGCCACCAGCACGCGAACTCCGGCTGGGGCACCTTCGACGACGACAACATGGTCGGCGCCACGGCGTTCATGGAGACGCTCGAGCTTGCGCTCGAGCTGCAGCGGGCCGGCTACGGTGAGCATGGCGAGCGGCTCGGCTTCGACCTCTTTCCGTACACGGAGGATGCGGTCGCGGCCGTGAAGCGCTCGGTGCTCGCGTGGCGGTTCATCGAGGAGGTCGCCCGGAAGCTCGACGGCGACGAGCTGCGCAAGGCTCAGGAGGAGAAGGACGCGGTGAGGGCGCACGAGCTCGTGTTCGCGGCGCTCGGCGCGTGACTGCGCTCGTCGGCATCGACGTCGGGACGACCGGCGTCAAGGCGCTCGCCGTCTCTCCGGCGGGTGAGGTGATCGCGCGCGCCGAGGAGGCGTACCCGCTCTCCACGCCGCAGCCCGGCTGGAGCGAGCAGGAGCCCGACGACTGGGTCCGCGCAAGCGAGAACGCTCTCGCCGGGCTCGGGGTGGATGCAGTGGGAATCGGGCTCTCGGGCCAGATGCACGGGCTCGTCTGCCTCGATGCTCGCGACCGCGTGCTCCGCCCGGCGATCCTCTGGAACGACCAGCGCACCGGCGAGCAGTGCGCGGAGATCGAGGAGCGCGTCGGCTTCGAGCGGCTCGTCGCGCTCACCGGCAACCGCGCACTGCCCGGCTTCACCGCTCCGAAGCTGCTCTGGGTGCGCGAGCACGAGCCCGAGATCTACGCGCGGATCAAGCACGTGCTCCTCCCGAAGGACTACGTGCGCCTGCGCCTCACCGGCGAGCGGGTCACGGACGTCGCGGATGCGTCCGGCACCCTGCTGCTCGACGTCGGCGCACGCCGCTGGAGCGAGGAGGTAGTCGAGGCGCTCGGACTCGACCCCGGCTGGCTGCCGCCGCTGCTCGAGTCGCCGGAGGTCTCGGGGACGACCCGCGACGGCGTCCCCGTCGCCGCAGGCGCAGGCGACCAGGCGGCCGGCGCGATCGGGGTCGGCGTCGACCGGCCGGGCCCGCTTTCCGTGGTGCTCGGGACGTCAGGCGTCGTGTTCGCGGCGTTGCCGGCGTTCGCCCGCGATCCGCAGGCCCGTGTCCATGCGTTCTGTCACGCCGTTCCGGAGGGCTGGCACGCCATGGGCGTGATGCTCTCCGCCGCAGGCTCGCTCGCGTGGCTCCAGCAGATCCTGGCCGCGCCGTACGACGACCTGCTCGCCGAGGCCGAGGGATGCCCCGCGGGAGTCGAGGGCGCGCTCTTCGCGCCGTACCTCTCGGGCGAGCGCACGCCGCACGCCGATCCGGACGCGCGCGGGGCTTTCACCGGCCTCTCTCTGCGCCATGGCCGGGGCGCGCTCGTCCGCGCGGTGCTCGAAGGCGTCGCCTACGGACTGCGCGACTCGCTCGAGCTCCTACGCGAGCTCGACATCGTCCCCGAGGTGGGCCGCATCTCCGGGGGCGGCGCCCGCAGCGCGCTGTGGACGCGGATCGTCGCCTCGGCCCTCGAGCTGCCGCTGGAGCGGACGGCGGTCGAGGAAGGAGCCGCCTTCGGGGCGGCGCTGCTCGGCGGCGTCGCGGCGGGCGCCTTCGCCGACGTGCACGAGGCGGTCTCTGCGTGCGTGCACGTGCGCGAGACCGTCGAGCCGGTCTCCGACTGGACCGGCCTCTACCGCGACGGATACGATCGCTTCCGCATGCTCTATCCCGCGCTGCAGCCGCTCGGTGGATGAGACGCATCGTCGCTGGAGTCGCGGTTGCGGCGCTCGCCGTCGGCATAGGGCTCCTCGTGTACGACCTCACCCGGTCGCAGTCCCACCCGCAGGCCCGCGTGTACACGAGTCCAGCGGCACCGCAGGTCGTCCAGCCGGCAGGCCGGCACTTCCAGGGGCGCAACTCGAAGAACCTCGGCACGATCGTCGTGCACAAGCGCTCCGTGCTCCATTGGGCATCCGACAGCGTCGTGTTCCAGCTCTGGGATGCCGGACAGCGAATAAAGGTGCACACGCAGGAGCACGCCGGCAAACTCGTGGTGAAGCCGGGGACCTACAAGAAGGTCTCCGTCATCGCCTTCGGCAATTGGCTCATCACCATCAGCCCTGGCTAGCCACATAGGCGGACCGTCCCGCTCGCCTCAGCAAAGATGGCTGCGTGAGCGTGAATGGGTCGCAGCCGCATCGGCGCCTTCGGGCAAGGCCGATTTCTCGGCGAGCGCGACTACTGATCGGAGCGAGCGCCGCGTTGCTCATCGGCGCCGTGCTCGTCGCCCCGGTCGTGCTGCTCAGCGGCGGCGTGTCACGAGCGAAGCCGTGCGCCCACACGCTCCTCTACCAAGGCCGCCGGTACGTCGCGCGTCCGGTGGCGCCGGACGAGGTCGTCGAAGCGGTCGCGATCGGCGTCGGCGTCGATAGCGGATGCGGCGCCTCGCCGTCGAACGTCGACCTCCGCTCGCTCGTGGACGTGAAGCCGGCGGCGGCCGTGGCGCTGCCGGCCGATCAGTCGTCGATCTATGTCCGCCGCGGCCTGTGTCCAGCGTCCTCGGCGCGCGACCTCATCGCGTGCCTGAAGCGAGTCGGCTAGCCGCGCGGGTGCCAGACGATGCGACCGCCTCGGGCGGGGGCGAGCGTGAGGCCGCGACGGCCGATCGGTTCATCGTTCGGCTGCGCGGCAAGTACGCGGCCCGCTCGCGCAACTGCGCGGAGAACGGTCTTCATCTCGAAGGTCGCGAACACGGCGCCGAGGCAACGGCGCGTGCCGCCGCCGAAGGGGATCCACGTGGAGGCGCCCGCCGGTCGATCGAGGAAGCGCTCGGGGCGAAACGCCTCCGGCTCGGGGTAGATGTCCGGTCGCCGGTGGACGAGGTAGACGCACGGTGCCACGCGCACACCCGCCGGAAGGTCGTAGCCCGCGAGCGTGACGGGCGCCGCCAGCTGCCGAAGGACGAGCGGCACAACCGGCCGCACGCGCAGTGTCTCCTTCACGACTGCATCGAGGTACCGCTCGCGCTCGCCCGCCGCTTCGGCCGCGATCCGCTCGAGCGCGGCGGGCTGCTTCGCAAGCCGCTCGAGCGTCCAGGCGAGGGCCGTCGCGGTCGTCTCGTGGCCGGCGATCAGGAGCGTCAAGAGCTCGTCGCGCGCGTGGGCGTCGTCGATCGGCTCGCCGCGAGCACCGCGCGCCTGTAGTAGCAGCGAGAGGATGTCCGTGCGCTCGCTCAGCCTCGGGTCCGCGCGGCGGCGGCGGATCTCCTCGAACAGGACGGCGTCGACCTGCCTGATCGTGGGTGCGTACCGCTGCCAGGCGCGCGTGACGGTCCCGCTCGGCGTGAGCAGGAGCAGCAAGAGAAAGCGACTCGGAGTCGTCGTCACTTCGAGGTACCGCCGCAGCGCCTGCTCGAGGCGACCGATCCGCTCCGGCTCCTCGACTCCGAAGACGGCGCGCACGATCACCTCGAGCGCGATCGCGCGCATCGACGGCGCGACCGCGAACGGCCGGGCGGCGGGCCACTGCGCGATCCGCCGCTCGGCGACTCCGGCAATCAGCTCGCCGTACAGCTGCATGCGCTCGCCATGGAAGGCCGGCATCAGCAGCCGGCGCTCCTGAAGGTGCTGCTCACCGTCCAGCAGCACCAGAGAGCGACGGCCGAATGCCACCTGGAGCAGGGCGTTCGCCTCGCCCGAGCGGAGCACCTCTGGATCGCCTGCGAACACTCCCTGCACCGCCTCCGGATCGGAGAGCATGACGATGGGAGGTGTCCCGGCGAGGCGCACCGTGAAGACATCTCCATAGCGTCGACGGCACTCGTCGAGGAACGGCAGCGGCCGTCGCACCCAGTCGAGCGCCTGCGCGAGCGGCGGGCGGGACGGTCCGGCGGGAAGAGAGTCCCGCGCCGCGGTTCCCGCGCGCCGGCCCCCTTCGGCGAGTCTCTCGGTACGTGTCAAACGACGGCGTCGATCAGCTCTGTCGCCCGCTCGGCGGCCGCGCCCGCATCCTTGCCGTAACCGTCGGCGCCGATCGACTGCGCGAACTCCTCGGTGACCGGCGCGCCGCCGACCATCACCTTCACCTGGTCGCGCACCCCCGCATTCTCGAGCGCCTCGATGACGGTCTTCATCACCGTCATGGTGGTCGTCAGCAGCGCTGACATGCCGACGATGTCCGGCCGATGCTCCTGGATTGCAGCAACGAAGCGCTCCACGGGGACGTCTACGCCGAGGTCGTGCACGGTGAAGCCCGACCCTCTGAGCATGATCGCGACGATGTTCTTGCCGATGTCGTGCACATCGCCCTTGACGGTGCCGATCACGACCGTTCCCCGGCTGACCGCGCCGCTGTCCGCGAGCAGCGGCTCGAGGATCGCGAGCGCGTTCTGCATCGCCCGCGCCGACAGGAGCATCTCGGGCACATAGATCTCGCTGCGGCCGAAGCGCCCGCCGACGACGCCCATCGCCGCGATCAGACCGTCGTTGACGATGGTCGCCGGCGGGACGCCCTCACCGAGCGCGGCCTCCGTGAGCGCCCTCGCCTCGGGCGCGTTGCCGGCGATCACCGCATCCGTCAACCGCTGCAGCTCCATCTAGACTCCTCTCTCGTCAAGTGAATCAAAACCGCGGCGCACTCAGGCGTATCCGCGGCAGCCCTGACGTGATGCAGTCGTCGCAAGAGATGAACGGGCGGAATCGGATCCTCGGACTGATCGACGGGCGGCCGATCGACCGGCTGCCGTGCCTGCCGATCACGATGATGTTCGCGAGCGATCTTGTCGCCGCCAGGTACCTCGACTACGCGACCGACTACCGCGTCCAGGTCGCCGCCCAGCTTCGCGTCGCCGAGGAGTTCGGCCTCGATCATGTCAGCGTCATCTCCGACCCCTGCTGCGAGGCCGCCGACTGCGGGGCCGAGATCATGTTCTCCGATGACTCCCCGCCCGCCGTCAAGGAGGAGCACGCTCTCCTCGCCGACAAGGCTCGACTGGCGTCTCTTCGGTTGCCGGATCCGCGCGTCGGTCGGCGCATGAGCAACCGCCTGCGCGCCGTCGAGGGGCTCGCCGCCGCAACCGGGAGCGACCGCCTCGTCGAAGGCTGGGTCGAGGGCCCGTGCGCCGAGGCAGCCGACCTCCGCGGCATCAATCGCCTGATGCTCGACTTCTATGACGACTCCACGTTCGTCCGCGAGCTCGTCGACTTCGCCGTCGAGCTCGCGATCGCGTTCGGACGGGCGCAGTTCGACGCCGGAGCGGAGATCATCGGGATCGGCGACGCCGCCGCGTCCCTGGTCGGGCCGCAGATCTACGGTGAGTTCATCTTGCCCGCGGAGCAGCGACTCGTGGATGCGCTCCACGAGGCGGGCGCGCGCGTTCGTCTCCACATCTGCGGCAACACGCGCGCGATCCTGCCGGCGATCGCAAAGCTCGGATGCGAGGTCGTCGACATCGACTCGCCCGTCCCGGTGGCGGAGGCGAGGGCGGCCGTCGGTGCGGATCAGGTGCTCTGCGGCAATCTCGACCCCGTGCGTGAGATCCTCAACGGGCGGCCCGCAGGAATCCGCGAAGCGCTCGCCGCCTGCCGTCGCGAGGCCGGCGACCGCTACGTCGTCGGCGCCGGCTGCGAGATCCCGCGGGGCACGCCGCCCGAGAACCTCCAGGCGCTCGTCGACTACGCCCGTAGCACCGGCCTCGGGGCCGGCGACGGCCTGTTCGAGGGCGCCTGAGAGTAACCCCGTCTGTCTGGGACTCTCTCGCGTTCGCTTGTTGACCTGCCGTTGACCGCTCCGCGGTCTTGCAGCGACGACGTTGTCGGCTTACCGACGCGGTGCAGTCTGCTCGTGAGCGAGGCGACATTCAAAGATTCGACGCGTTCCCCCAATGCCAGCAGCCGGGTGCGAGAGCCACAGGATCGCGTCGAGGATGCGCACGAGCGAACGCTCGATCTTCTCTCCGGCGAGCATCGCCTGTATCCCGCGTAGCACGCGGACGTTGTTCCTCCCTTGCTCTCGGAGGTGAAGGACGAGCCGGGTGGCCTGCTGCGCTCGAAGGTCGGACGGAGCATCGGGTGAGATGCGCGCACCGACCATCTCGGCAACAAGCTGGTCGAGCACGGGAAAGAGCCTGGGGCGTTTGAGATGAAGCATTTTCGTCGCGACCGAAACTCCACGACCTTGGCCGATCGACGCGGTCAGCGCAGCGCCGACGAGCCGTTCGGCATCCGCCGCCTTCCATGCCTCGTCATCAGCTTCGATCAGGTCGAGACCTGGATCAATCGCGGTCAACCATGACGTGCGCGGACTCCTCATGACCGCTGGGCGTCGATAACCGGGACACCCCTCTTCGCAAGCGAAGTCGCGGCCAGCGGCCTCTCTTTGAAACTCGTGGTCGAGGCCGCTACCGGCTCATCCGGTAGCCCCGGTCTGGTCAAGCCGGGTGGTCCAGCAGCGCCCGGGCGGGGTTCGAATCCCGCTGGGTGCATAGCCCGTTGTCCTTAATACAACGAAGTTGCCGACCCTCACAGGCCCCTGGTCCGAGTAAGGCTCGACCCGAGTAATGACAGCCCTCGCGGTCAGCCTCTGACCCTGCACTTGACTCCCGACACCAGTCGAAGTAGCCTCGCCCAGTCGAAGTGCCCTCGCTCTCAGGGCGTTGGCCAGGCTTCACCTCTGTCCCTCGGCGACAGTTCAACCAGCGTGCCACGCAGGTACAAGGAGGCGACGGTCGGTCGAATGAATCGGCTTTCGCCTCGAAAGAGAATGTGCTCCGTGACGTCGTAAACATCGCACTCGATCGATCCTCCGTCAGTGGGCATCAGACCATGTCAGCGCGAAGGTTCTAACGGGAGGGAGTGGCGTGAACTACATCTTCAACGGGCGGCTCTGCGGTTATCTTTGCGAGCGCTGCGAGGAGCCGCTCGCCAACCTGACGGTCAGGTTGTACCGGGTCTCGGCAGATCGGGATGTGACCGCCCTGGCTGCCGCGCAACCGAAGGAGACGTTCGCATTCCTGAGCGACGAGGAGGTCCGGGCAAAGGCCTCCCTGCTGCTGGCCGAGACCCAGACGGACGCTCAGGGGGCCTTCTCCGTCCAGCTGCCGGACACCTACGACGGCGGGCCGTTCGAGATCGACGTGTACTGCGCGACGGTGCCCCGGCCCAAGGTCAGCCGTCACGCCCACCCGTTGCAATTCTCGATCACGACCTTGGAGCCGGCCTGGGAGAAGAGCAAGGACTCGGCAACGGCGGCCTGGGAGCACTGCGTCGACGCCCGGTACTGGTGCCGTGTGCTCGCTCGCTTCGGTGTCTGGACCATCTGTGGCCATCTCGTGACCTGCGAGGGGAGCTCGCCCATCCCGGGGGCCACGGTCAAGGCGTTCGACCGAGACTGGCTTCAGGACGACCCGTTGGGCTCGGCCGTCGCCGACAGCACCGGTCACTTCCTGATCTCCTACACGGTCGACGAGTTCAAGAAGACCATCTTCCCCTTCATCGACATCGAGCTCGTCGGGGGACCCGATGTGTACTTCAGCGCCGAGCTCGCGGGCAACACCATCCTGCAGGAAGACCCGTCGACGGGCCGGACGCCCGGGCGGTCGAACATCGGTCCCTGCTTCTGCGTCGAGCTGTGCAGCGGCCAGATTGTCGGGTCGGGCGGTCCTGAGACGGTTCCGCACTGGATGCAGGTGGGGGCCACGTTCGACATCCACCCCGACGCCGGGCAACCGGGCTCTGCCTTCTCGGCCGACGGGTACGCGGGCGCCATCGCCGACCCGACCGTCGACGCGTACGTATTCGGGAGCACGCTGGCACTGAATGGCAACTGCCCTCTGACGAACATCGGCACGGGGAACCCGGTCAAGTACCGGTTCCTGATCGGTGAGTACACGTGGAGCAGTTCCCCCGACGACCCCACCACCATGCCGTCGGTCGCTCCAGCCTCGCTCACCCCGGTCGTCACCCAGTTCGCCGGCGCCCTGGTCGGGTACGTGTCCTACACCGACGGCAACGGCATGCAGCAGTGGGCGGAGGTGAACGTCGGAGCCACTGATGCAGATGGCTGGATCAAGGTGGACGGCACGACGGTCACGGTCCCGATGTACAACCCTCCGGGATCCACGGCGGTGGTGACAGTACAAGCGAGCAACTACCTCGAGACGTTCACGCTCAGCAACCTCAACACCCTGGCCGTCACGGCGGTCCACCCGCCGAAGCTGCCGGTCAAGCCGGCGCCGAGCGATGCGGGCGAGAGCCTGACGACGGCGCAGGAGGAGCCGATCCGCCGCTACACCCTCCAGTTCGAGGCCCGCGACACAGGAACCAACGATCTGCTGGGGTCGGACACCCTGAGCTCCATCATCTTCGATAACAGCCCGGTGATCGTCGCTCTCGACCTCGTGGAGCTGCTCAGCAATCTCTGCAACCCCCTCGCTGGGATTAGCGACGTGCACGTGCTGTACACGATCGATCACCCACACTTGCGCAGCTATTCCGTGGCGATCGGAAACAACAACGGCCAGGTGCATCCGCCGCCTGCCTTCTCGGGATCCCCGACCGTGGCGATGCCGAGTGGTGACTACGCGCCGGGGGACTTCTTCTTCCGGGGCGGTGCAAGCGGCACGAGCGGGGTTGCGGTGGACATCTCGGGCGACCAGCCGTGCGCGTACCGGGTGACCCTGTCGTGGCAGACGAGGCTGTGGCTGGCCTCGGCCACGTCAACCGAGATCCTCTACTGCAAGTAGCGCTCACTCGCAGGCCCGAGCCGAGGTGTGGAAACCCCGGCTCGGGGACCGGACCGGACTCCCGCCGTCCGTCGCCGCCGGGCCGGGCTGGGATCGAACCAGCGACCTTGGGATCAAAGGTCCTGAGGCGTGGAGGCGCCAGGTTTTGGCTCCAGCACTGGGACTGCGCCCTATCTGTCCGTGAGCACCCACAACCGCTCCGGTGAAAGCAAGTACAAGACGTTCGCGGAGCTGCGCACCGACGCGTGCCGTTCTGCTGCGGCGGCGAGGATCAGAGGCGAGGTTGCCCGCTCATCCTGCGGCGCGCTCCGCGAGGTCGCCCTCGAGCGCCCGTCCGCAGCGGATCAGAACGTTGCGGAGGGTTGCCACCTCGTCGGCGTCGAGGTCGCCCAGCATCTCCTGCTCGACGTCGTCGACGGCGCGGTCGCAGCGCTCGAGCGCCCGGCTTCCCGCTTTCGTCAGCTCGGTGCGGATGACGCGGCCGTGGCCGGGCTCCGCACGGCGTCGAACGTAGCCCTGGTCGACGAGCAGGGTGAGCACCTCGCTCATCGACTGGGGCGTGACGAGCGAGCGGCGGGCGAGCTGCGCGTTGGAGAGGCCGTCCTGTGCCCGCAGCACCGACAGGGCGGTGTAGGCGGGCAGCGTGAGACCGGCCGGCTCGACCGCGGCCGTGAGGCGGCGGTGCAGCACCCGCTCGAGGCGGCCGATGACGTAGCTGAGCCGCGGCTCCATGGTCAGGACGCGGTCGGCCGCTCGTAGGCCTGCAGGCCCGGCTTGATCCGCTTCTCGTCGAGGAACTGCTCGAGACCCTGCTCGCGGCCGCGCTCCGCGTCGAGGAATTGCGATTGCTCGAGCTTCGCGTAGAGGTAGTCCTCTGCCTGGCCCCAGCTCATCGACGCGCAGTGCTTGTAGCCGAGCTTCGCCGCCCGCAGCACGACCGGGTTCTTGCCGAGAAGCTCCCGCGCCAGCGACTCGACCTCGGTCCGGAGCTGCGTGCGCGGGACGCTCGCGTTGACGAGGCCCATCGCCGCCGCTTGACGTCCGTCGAACGTGCGGCCGGTCATCACGTAGAGCAAGCCTGCCCGCGAGCCGACGGTGTCGGCGAGAGCCTTGCTGACGACGCTCCCGGGTGGAATGCCCCAGTTGATCTCGGACAGGCCGAACGTCGCCTCGTCCGCGGCGATCGCGAGGTCGCAGGCGACGAGAGGGGTGAAGGCGCCGCCGAAACACCAGCCGTTGACCATCGCGATCGTCGGCTTCGCGTACGTGCGCAGCAACCGCCACTGCCACAGCGCTGCGTCGCGGCGCACCTTCCGCTGCACGTGCTCGGGCGCCGCGTCCACCTCGCGGAAGTACTCCTTCAGGTCCATGCCGGCCGAGAACGCCTCGCCCGCGCCCGTGAGCACGAGCACGCCGCATGCGTCGTCGGCGTCGAGCGTCTCCAGCACGTCGACCATCTCCGCGTTGAGGGCCGGGCTCATCGCGTTGCGCTTCTCGGGCCGGTTCAACTCGACCCAGGCGATCCCCTCGTCGACCTCGACCCGCACGGTCGTCCATCGGTCCGCGTACCGCACGGCGCCCTCCTTCGTGTTCGAGTGCCGGTCCATGATATCAGGCAGCCTGATATGATATGCGAGCGCTCTTACGGTTGCTCTTCGCGGGCAATGTGGTCGCGGCCGAGGAAGGTGTTCGCCCACGCGCTCGTCCCTGCGAGCGCGTTGTCCTTGAAGACGACCGGGCCGTCGAGCATCGATTCCTCCTCGCCGTAAGCCTTGAGTCGCTCATAGGCCTGCGACCAGATGCATTCCGTGTCGTAGACCTCGCACAGGCCCTCCCGGGTGCCGCCGCACGGCCCGTTGCGCTGGTTCTTCGCGCACTGCGACTCGGGGCAGACGTAGGCGATCTCGGGAAGGGAGCAGTCGCCGCAGTCGCGGCAGCCGAAGAGCGGCGCCTTGGCCGCCTGCTCGGCCGCGTGAACGACCTTCTCGACCGGCGCGGACTTCTCGACCGCCCGGTAGAACGCGCGCGCGGCTGGAAAGAGCGGCGCGTCCGGCTCGAACACGGCGGCATGGAGCCGCCGGCTGAAGCGGTACTTGACCGGCACATGCAGCTCGGTCTTCCGCCGGCGTTTCGAGTCGAGGTACGCCGCATTCACCTCGTCCGACGAGAGCTTCGTGTCAGGGTCGGGCTCGAAGAAGTAGAACTCGTCCGCGAACGGATACTGGATCTCCGGCGCGAACGTCCGCCAGTCGTCGTTCGCGAACGAGCCGGCCCGGTCGAGGATCTCGCCGAAGGTGGACGCCGGCATGTGGCCTCCGAGGTAGACGCCGGCGAAGCCGAGACCGCGCGCGACGGCGACGTGCCTGGCAGCCAGCTCGACGAAGAAGGCGCGGCCCTTGTCCGGGCTCGCACCGTGGCGCTCGGCGAGGGCGAGCAGCTCGTCCGTGACGACGACTCCCGGGATCTTTCCCTGGTGGAAGGCACGCGCTGCCGTTCGCGAGAGGAGATAGACGTTCGCGAGCGCCGAGACCGGCAGCTCCTCGCGCCTGATCCAGCGCAGCAGCTCGTCGTCCTTGCGCGTGTCCCAGCCGATCTGGTTGATGACGAAGCGCGCGCCCGCCTCGACCTTCTTGCGCAACTTGAAGTACTGCGGCATCACCTCGCGCTCGCGCCGCTTGTGGTTCGTCACGACGCAGCCGAGGAAGAAGTTCGTCCGGTCCAGCCGGGTCTCCGGCTTTCGCTCGTCCCGTAGCCCGTCGTTCATCTCCGAGAAGAGGCTGAGCAATCCGACCGAGTCGATGTCGAACACGGGGGCGGCGAGCCCCTTGTGCCCCGTGACCGGATAATCGCCGGAGAGCGCGAGCACGTTGTCGAATCCCTCCGAGCCGAGCTTCCAGCCGCGACTCTCGAGCGCGTTGCGGTTCCAGTCCTTGCAGGAGAGATGGATGACCACCTCTTGGCCGCGAGAGATGAGATCCGTCCCGAGCGTGTCGGGCGAGAGCATCGCGTGCCCTCCCGGATTGTCGGTGATCGAGAGCACGTCGACCCGCGGGTCGGCGGCGAGCTCGCGCGCCAGCTCCATGACCCGACGGCTGCTGTCCGCCGTGATCAGCCCGCGGCTCGTGACCAGCTCGGCGGCGACGACGAACGCACCGGGCCGGGCGAGCTGTTCGCGGAGACGGGTCATCGTGAGGCCGGTTGCATTTCCAGTATCAGTCTGCCTGATTTATCATCGCCGCATGGCCGACCTGCAGGTGCTCGACGTCGAGACGGCTCGCACCGTGGAGAGGGTGTGCGACGCGATCGTCCCCGGCTCGGCGCGCGTGCACCCGGCCGTCTACGTCGACGCGCTGCTGGCCCGGATGGAGGAGGGGCCGCGGGCAGCGGCGATCGCCGCGTTCACGTCGCTGGCAAGTGGAGACATCGCCGAGCAGGCCGGCACGCCGGACTTCCTCTGGGTGCGGGCGCTCGCGATCGAGGCGTTCTACAGCGACTTCGTTGCCCCCGGCGTCGACGCGACCGGCGCGTGGACGGACATCGACTTCAACTCTCCTCTCGCCACACGGCTGGCGAAGGACTGGTCCTACCTCGGCATCGGATGACCGAGCGCTTCGACGTGGTGGTCGTCGGCTCCGGCGCGGGCGGCGGAGTCGTGGCCGGCGAGCTCGCGGACCGCGGCCGGCGCGTGCTCCTGCTGGAGCTCGGCCCGCACAAGACCGCGGCCGACTTCACGCGCTGGGAGGCGAAGGCGGCGCACGATCTCTGGTGGCCGATCCGGTTCGCGCTGATCGACGGCGGCGCCGGTGGTGCGGTCGGGCTGGTCGCCGGTCGCTGTGTCGGCGGCAGCACCACGATCAACACGAAGGTGGCGCTGCGCGCGCACGCGAAGGACTTCGCCAAGTGGCACGAGGCGAGCGGGCTCGTCGGCCCGGGCGGGTCGGCGTTCGGCGCGGACGACCTCGACCCGCACTACGACCAGGTGGACCAGCGGCTCGGCGTCCGCGAGCGGTCCGACTGGCTGAAGAGCGTGCGCACCGTGGAGCCCGCCTTCCGCGCGCTGGGCGCGCCGCTCGAGCCGGTGCGCTCGTACACCGACGGGAACTGCATGAGCATCGGCTCGTGCCTGCAAGGGTGCCCGACGAACGGGGGCAAGTCGACGCTCAACACGTACATCGCCGACGCCTGGGCGGCCGGTCGGCTCGACCTGCGCGCCGACGCGCGCGTCGACCGGGTCGTGATCGAAGACGGCGAGGCGACGGGCGTCGAGTACGTCGACCAGGACGGAAAGGTCACGCGTGTCGATGCCGGTGCGGTCGTCGTCGCCGCGGGGACGCTGAACACGCCGCAGCTGCTGATGCGGTCCGGCCTGCCGGACAGCCCGAGCAGCCGGCTGGTCGGCCGAAACCTTGGCTTCCACCCGGCCCGCCTCGTCTACGGGTTGTTCGACGAGCCGCAGGACGCGCACATGGTGTACCCGATCACGGCGCATGCGATGAAGCACCAGCACAACGAGGACGGCGGCTTCGTGATCGAGGCGACGACGATCCAGGATCCCATCGGCTTCGCGACGACGATCGAGGACGAGAACGGCCCGCTCTGGGGAGCGCCCCTCGTCGAGACGCTGCGGGCGTTCCGCCGCTGGGTCGGCCTGCTCGTGATGGTGAACGACGACAACAACGGCAGCGTCCACCTCGACGAGAACGGGCAGGAGTCGTTCGAGGCGGCGTTCACGGCACAGGAACGCGAGCGGATGACCGGCGCGTTCGACTTCACCCGCGAGGTGCTGCAGGCAGCGGGCGCCTCGAGCGTCCGCTGGACCGGACTGATCACGACGCACGTGCAAGGGACGTGCCGCATGGGCAGCGACCCGGAGCGGTCGGTCGTCGACGCGGACGGACAGTCGTGGGACGTCAAGCGTCTCTACGTCGGAGACGGCTCGCTCGTCCCGCGGACTCTCTCGGTCAACCCGTCGCTGACGATCATGGCGCTTGCGAGCCGCCTGGCCGCGCACCTCCACGACGACCCGCACGGGTACCTCTCCTGACCGAGCCGATCCGGGATCTCGCGCATCTCTCGCACGTCGAGCTGCTGACGCCGAAGCCGGACGAGAGCCTGTTCTACTTCCGGGAGCTTCTCGGGATGGAGGTCGCCGGCGAGAGCGGGGACTCGGTGTACCTGCGCGGCTTCGGCGACTACGAGCGGTCGTCCGTGAAGTTGACCGCGGCCGGGCAATCGGGGGTCGGGCACATCGCGTACCGCACCTACAGCGCCGAGGCGCTCGAGCGCCGGGTCGCGGCGCTCGATGCGGCCGGAGTCGGCGGCGCCTGGCTCGACGGCGACCTCGGTCACGGCCCCGCGTACAGCTTCCTCGATCCCGACGGCCACCGCTACGAGTTGTTCTACGAGTCCGAGCGCTACCAGGCTCCGCCGGAGCTGCGGCCGGCGCTGAAGAATCAGCCGCAGCGCTACCCGGGACGGGGCGCCGGCGTCCGCCACCTCGACCACGTCAACTTCCTCGCCGTCGATCCCGCCGAGAACCGCGTCTTCCTCGAGGACAACCTGGGCCTGCGGCTGACCGAGCAGATCGTGCTCGACGACGGCACCGAGGCGGGCGTCTGGCTCGCCTCCAACCAGAAGTCGTACGACGTCACGTATACGCGCGACCTGACGCGCACGCGCGGTCGGCTGCACCACATCGCCTTCTTCGTCGACCAGCGCGAGGACGTGCTGCGCGCGGCGGACGTCTTCCTCGAGCACGGGATCGTGATGGAGTCGGGCCCGCACAAGCACGCGATCCAGCAGACGTTCTTCCTCTACACCTGGGAGCCGGGTGGGAACCGGATCGAGGTCTGCTCGGGCGGCTTCCTCATCTTCGCGCCGGACCACGAGGCGGTCGTCTGGTCGCAGGCGGAGCGCGCGAAGGGCCAGGCGTGGGGGATGCAGACGGTCGCGTCCTTCCACATCAAGGGCTCGCCTCCGGTGCCCGAGGAGGAAGCGCTTCTTGCCGGCCACTGAGCCGTCGGCCCGCGCGCGTGAGCTCGTCCGAGGCGCCTACGACCTGCACGTCCACGTCGAGCCGGACCTTGCGAAACGGCGCATCGACGATCTTGGGCTCGCCCGGCGCTTCGCCGAGCTCGGGCTCGCGGGCTTCGTGCTCAAGTCGCACTATGCGCCGACGGCGGAGCGCGCGGCCGTCGTGCGCGCCGCGGTGCCGGGCGTGGACGCCCTCGGCGCGATCACGCTCAACGCGGGCGTGGGCGGGCTGAACGCGCAGGCGGTGGAGATCGCGGCCCGGGAAGGCGCGCGGATCGTCTGGCTGCCGACGGTCGACGCCGAGAACGAGGCGAGCGAGGACGGGCCGAAGCCCGCCAAGCAGCCGGTCTGGCGCGCGATCCAGGACGAGTTCGCGGCGGCCGGCGTCGCGAGCCCGCCGGTGAAGCTGACGAAGGAGGGCCTCGCCAAGGTGCTCGAGGTCGTCGCACGCCACGACCTCGTGCTCGCGACCGGCCACCTCGGCCGCGCCGAGATCCACGACGCCGTCGACGCGGCGCTCACGGCCGGTGTCTCCCACGTGGTCGTCACGCATCCGGACTATCCGACGCAGGGAGTCCCGGTCGAGGAGCAGCGCGAGCTCGCCGAGAAGGGAGCAGTGCTGGAGCGGTGCTTCGCGCCGATCCACACCGGCAAGGTCTCGTGGGATGCGACGTTCGAGGCGATCCGCGCGACCGGGCCGGCCAGCAACGTGCTCTCGACCGACCTCGGCCAGGTCGCGAACCCGCCGGTCGAGGACGGGCTCGCCCTGATGGCGGACTGTCTGCTCGAGGCCGGCTTCTCCGAACATGATGTGCGCACGATGGCGGTCGTCAACACGAGGAGGCTCGCCGGTGTCTAGGACGCTGCTCGTCGTCAGCGCGCATTCCGCCGACTTCGTCTGGCGCGCCGCCGGCGCGATCGCGCGGTTTGTCGAGGACGGCGGCAAGGCGCACGTCGTCTCGCTCTCCTACGGCGAGCGGGGAGAGTCGGGCGAGTTGTGGAAGGAGCCCGGACAGACCGAGGAGAGCGTCAAGCGGATCCGTCACGGAGAGGCGCTCACAGCCGCGACCGTGCTCGGCGCGACCTTCCGCAGCCTCGACCTCGGCGACTACCCGCTCGTCATGGACGCCGCCGCCGTCGAACGGCTGACCGTCCTGATCCGCCAGCTCGAGCCGCAGCTGATCCTCGGCCACGCCGCGCGCGACCCGTTCAACCCGGACCACGGGGTCGCGCACGACGCGACCGTGCAGGCGCGGCAGCTCGCAAGCGGAGCCGGCGTCGCGAGCGCGTTCAAGACGATCACGCCGCCCGAGCTGCTCAGCTTCGAGCCGCACCAGCCCGAGCTGTGCGGGTTCGTCCCCACGACGTTTCTCGACATCACGTCCGTGTGGAGCAGGAAGGTGGCCGCGATGGAGGCCATGGGCGCGCAGGGGTATCTGCGGCAGTACTACTCCGAGCGCGCGGAGCACCGGGCCAATCACGCTCGCCGGATCTCCGGTCGCAGCGACATCCGCTACGCGGAGGCGTTCCAGCGCGAGCTCCCCGTCGTCGTCGACACGCTGTGATCGACTACGCGGCTTTCGCGCAACTCGGCGTCGCCACCGTCCACGAGGCCGCCGGCCGGACCGGCATCGTCGACATTCCGCTGACCCAGGTCGTGCCCGGCTCACGGGCCGCGGGGCCGGCGCGGATCGCGCTCTGTGCGGCCGGCGACAACAGCATGGTGCACGCGGTCATCGCGCACGCGGAGCCGGGCGACGTCCTCGTGCTGTCGAGCGTCGAGCCGGCGCCGGTCGCGCTCGTCGGCGAGCTGCTGGCGACGCAGGCGCATGCGCGCGGCGTCGCGGGGATCCTCGTCGACGGCGCCGTGCGCGACCTCGACGAGCTCGCGGCGATCGGCCTCCCCATCTGGGCACGGTTCGTCCGCGCCCAGGGCGCGACGAAGGGCGAGGTCGGGAAGCTCGACGTGCCGGTCGTGATCGGCGGCGCCGAGATCCGGCCGGGAGATCTCGTCGTGATGGACTGCGACGGCGCGATGGCGCTTCCGCAGGAGCGCGTCGACGAGGTGCTGCCGCTCGCGCTCGAACGGGCGGAGCGAGAGGCGGCGATGCGGCAGCGCTATCTCGCCGGCGAGCTCTCCTACGACCTGAACGGGCTGCGCCAGATCGTCGAGGGTCGATGAACGTCGCATCTGATACGTAGTCGCCCGCAACCGGATTCCGGGTTTGCACGACTACCCGAGGCGTGAGCCTGGCTCATAGTTCCCGCATGTTCCGGCGTCGCAAGCAGCACACGATCGAGACCGGCGACTGGCCGGCGCGCGAAGGGCGCAGGCGGGCGCTCGTCGAGAACCCGGACAGCGCCCAGCTCTGGGCGTACGCGGAGGTGCTGCGCGAGGCGGGCTACGACGTCGCGACGTGCACGGGCGAGCACCCGGAAGGCGACGATCGCTGCCCGCTGATCGAGACCGGGCACTGCGGGCTCGTCGAGGGGGCTGACGTCGTCGTGTCTACCTGCTCGGTCCATCGAGGCGACAAGCTGCTCGCCGTTCTCGGCACGAAAGGCTCGACGCCGGTCGTGTTCGAAGCGCCGCAGCCGGACTTCGAGCGCTACGCGCACCTGGCGGAAGGCGCGACGCTCATCCCGACGCCGGTGACCGAGCAGGGGCTGCTCGACGCCGTGGCGCGAGCCCAGTCCGAAGCCGCGCAGCCCGAAGCGCCGCGCTAGCCGACCTCGACCTTCGAGAAGCCGTACGCCTCGAGCGCCGCGAGGATCTCCCGGTGACCGAAGGCCTCGCACGGCGACGCGAAGCCGACCTTGCGCGGCGGCTGGTGGACGAGGTGATGCGCGGCGAACGCCTGGACCAGGCCCGTCTGGAGGTACGCGCCCTGTCCGTGCGCGTACACGCGGATCGACTCGAGGTTGCCGCGCCCGACGACGACGTCGACCGTGCGCTGGAGGCGCCGATTTTCCCGCGGTGGCAGGCCCGGCTGCATCGAGTCGGCGATCCCGGCGAGCACCTTCTTCTGCTCCTCCGCCGGCAGCGGCTTGATCTTCTCCTGATAGTCGCGCTGGCCCGCGACGATGCCCTCCATGATCGAGCGGTCGAGCAGGCCGCCGAAGGCGCGCACGTTCGCGATCTGCGGGTGGTCCTTGAACCAGACCGGATGCGGGAAGCCGCCCCACGGCAGCGCGAGCTGGGTCGTGATCGCGCTCGGGATCGTCACCTCGAGCGTCGTCACCGGCGGCCACTCCTTGTACTCGTTCTGCTCGAGGTAGATCGACTCCCACTGGAGCTGGCCGAAGATCGTCTGCGTCGACCCGTACGTGGGGAAGCCCATGAACATCGAGAGGATCTCGAGCGAGTCGATTCCCGGCGCGCGCTCGATCGCGATCCGCGCGCATGCCTCCGCGACCGCCGACATGTACGCGGTCGCCGGCGCGAGCAGCAAGCCCGCCTCTTCGAACTTCGCGCCCCACTCCTCCTGCGCGAGCCGCACCCACGGCGTCTCGCCGCCGGTGTCGATGTAGTGGGTGCCCGCCTTCAGGGCGGCCTCGACCACCGTCGAGCCGTGGTAGATGCAGGGGCCGACGGTGTTGCAGACGACCTTGGCGCCCTCGAACAGCGCGGCGAGTGCGTCGACGTCGTGGTCGACCTGGACGATCTCGTAGTCGGCCGTGCCGATGCCCGGCACGTGAGCGAGAACGTCCTCGATTTTCTCGCGGTTGCGCCCCGCGGCGATGAACGGGACGTTGTACTCGCGCAGGAACTCGATGATCAGCCGAGCGGAGAAGCCGCTGGCGCCGTAGACGACGACGGGACGCTTGTCGCTCACCTTGCCTCCTGGATGGTTGGCGGGGCCGCGATCGCGGCGAACAGGTCGAGGGCGGTGGGGTCGAGGAGCGAGTCTCTGCTGGCGACGGACTCGGCCGGCTCGCCGCGGAGGATGCGCTTGACGGGCGCCTCGAGCTTCTTCCCTGTCAGCGTGCGGGGAATCGCGGGCACGGCGCGGATCGTGTCGGGTACGTGGCGCGGCGAGAGCTGCGAGCGCAGAGCACGGGCGATGCCGCTTCGCAGCTCGTCGTCCAGCACGACGCCGTCGGCGAGCACGACGAACAGCACGAGCTCGCCCGCACCTCCCTCGTCGTCCTCGAGGTGGACGACGAGGCTGTCCGTGATCTCCTGCAGCTCCTCGATGACGCTGTAGAACTCGCCCGTGCCGAGCCGGACGCCGCCGCGGTTGAGGGTGGCGTCGGAACGGCCCGTGACGACGGAGCTGCCCCGTGCCGAGAACCTGATCCAGTCGCCCTGGCGCCAGACCCCCGGGAACATGTCGAAGTACGAGCGGCGGTAGAGGGAGCCGTCGGTGTCCCCCCACAGCGCGACGGGCATGGACGGCATCGGCTTCGTGATCACGAGCTCTCCCAGCTCGCCGATGACCGGCTCGCCGTCCAGATCGAAGGCGTCGGCGGCGACGCCGAGCAGGCGGCCCGAGATCTCGCCCTCGTAGACCGGGAGGAGCGGCGAGCCTCCGACGATTCCGCTGCAGACGTCCGTGCCGCCGCTGCCGTTGATGAGCAGCACGCCGGGCCCGAGCTGGTCGTAGACGTAGCGGTAGCCCTCGGCCGCGAGCGGGGAGCCGGCCGTGCCGAACACGCGGATGGAGCCGAGGTCGTACTCCCGCCCGGGCTCCAGGCCCACCTTGCGGCACGCCATCAGGAACGCCGGGCTGACGCCCATGAACGTCGGGCGCGTCTCCTCGGCGACCCGCCACTGCCAGCCGATGTCCGGCCACGTCGGGTCGCCGTCGAGCATCACGATCGACGAGCGCACCAAGAGCGCGGCCACGAGGGCGTTCCACATCATCCACGACGTTGTCGAGAACCAGAGCAGGCGACCGCCCGGCTTCAGGTCCCAGCTGAACGCGTGCGCCTTGAGGAGCTCGAGCAGGATGCCGCCGTGGCCGTGGACGATCGCCTTCGGCCGGCCGGTCGTCCCCGACGAGAACAGCACGAACAGCGGGTGGTCGAACGCGACCGGGTCGAATGCGAGCGGCCCGGGCTCGGCGAGCAGCTCGTCCCAGGAGACGGCGTCCGGGACGACGTGGTCGCCGTAGGGGACGTGCACGACGTGGCGCAGCGTGGGGAGGGCGGCGCGGATCGTCGCCACCTCCTCGCGGCGGTCGACGGAGCGGTCGCGGAAGCCGTACCCCCCGACGGTCAGCAGTACTGCCGGCTCGAGTTGCACGAGGCGGTCGACGACGCTGCGGGGGCCGAGCTCGGGCGCACAGCTCGCCCAGACCGCCCCGAGGCTCGCTGTCGCCGCGAACGCCACCAGCGTCTCGGGGATGTTCGGGAGGTACGCGACGACGCGGTCGCCCGGGCCGACGCCGAGCCGCGCGAGGCCGGCGCGCGCACGGGCCACCTGGTCGCGGAACTCCGTGAAGGTGAGCTCGACCGAATCACGTGTCTGGGAGCGGGAGACGACCGCCACCTGCTCCGCGTCGCCGTCGGCGCCGATGAGGTGCTCGGCGAAGTTCAACCGCGCGCCCGGGAACCAGGTGGCGCCCGGCATCGCGTCGGAGGCGAGCACTGTGCTGTACGGGGCGTGTGTCTTCACCTCGAAGAACTCCCAGATCGACGACCAGAACCCGGCCAGGTCGGCGACCGACCAGCGCCACAGCTCGTGGTAGTCCCGGAACGCGAGCCCGCGCTCGCGCTCGAGCCAGGCGAGGTAACGCCCGATCTCGGTCGTCTCCCGAACGTCCGGCGGCGGCGTCCACAGGATGCCGCGGTCGTCACGGCCGGACAAGGCCATCAGGTGGGTGCCTGCCTGTGCCCCATGCTGAGAGAGATGTCGTGCGCCGTCTTGGTGACCGCAGGACCGAAGCGCGCGATCAGCTCGTCCATCGACACCACCGTGCGGTGGACGGCGAGGTTGAGCGCAGCGAGCACCTCGCCCGAACGCGAATGGATCGGGGCGGCGATCGACCGCAGCCCGTAGGCGAGCTCCTCGTCGTTCACGGCGATGCCCGACGCACGGATCTTCTCCAGCTCTTCCCGAAACGCCTTGGGATCGGTGAGCGTATTCGGCCCACGCGGCGCGAAGTCGATACGTTCGATGATCTCCGCGAGGCGCTCCTCGGGGACGAAAGCGAGGATCGCCTTCCCCATCGCCGTGCAGTAGGCCGGCAGTCGCGCGCCAACGTGGAGGTTGAGGTCGATCTCCCGCTGGCCCTGCTGCGCCGTTCGGTAGCGCTCGATGTAGACGACGTCGGTGCCGTCGAGGATCGCCAGGTTGACCGTGCGCTGCGTCTCGTCGCAGAGCCGTCGCAGGTGCGGGGCGGAGATCTCGAGCAGATCCATCGAGTTCAGTGCCGAGAAGCCGAGGTCGAGCACCTTCGGGCCGAGCCGGTAGCGCTTCGATTCGGGGTCCTGCTGCAGGTAGCCGAGCTTGGCGAGCGTGGCGACGTAGCGGTGTGCCGTGCTCCGACTCAGATCGAGCCCGCGCGAGAGCTCGCTGACGCCGATCAGCGGACGGTCGGAGTGGAACGAGGAGAGGATCGCGAGGCCGCGCTCCAGCGACTGCGACGTGCCGGTGCTTCCGTCCGACGATCGCGCGTGCATGGAACCATCTTAGCGCCTCGTCCCATCAATCGGAACACCGTCTTGACAAACGGGCAGAGCCCTGAGAGTCTCGGCGTGATCGCCGACGACGCCGGCGGCAAAGGCGTGACCGCGATCGAGATCCTCGCACAGGAAGCGGCAGCTCGACCACCTAGGAGGCATTGCTCGTAGCCATGAGTTCCCAGAGCTTGGAGGCGTTGCTCACGACCGTCGGGAATCCGGTCGACCTCGTACGCAACTCGCAGATCGGGCCTTACGTGTATCCGAAGGTCCCCGGCGAGTTCTCGAACTGGCGCGACGAACAACATGCATGGCGGCAGACCTCGTGTCTCTTCGACCAGTCGCACCACATGACCGACCTGTACATCAAGGGGCCGGACGCGCTCAAGCTGCTCTCCGACGTCGGCGTCAACAGCTTCGCGACGTTCGCCGTCAACAAGGCGAAGCAGTTCGTCGCGTGCAATTACGACGGCTATCTGATCGGCGACGCGATTCTGTTCTACCTGGACGAGGATCTGTTCAGCCTCGTCGGACGCCCCTCCGCTCACAACTGGGTGCAGTACCACGGTGAGACCGACGGGTACGACGTATCGTTCGAGCGGGACGAGCGCTCCGCGGTGAACCCGCGCGGCCGCAAGCTCTACCGGTACCAGATTCAGGGCCCCAACGCGCTCGAGGTTCTGGAGAAGGTCACCGGCGGCCCGCTGCCCGAGATCAAGTTCTTCAACATGGGCGAGATAACCATCGCGGGCCACTCCGTTCGTGCGCTGCACCACGGCATGTCCGGCGTCCCCGGCCTCGAGCTGTTCGGCCCGTGGGAGCAGGGCGACGACGTGAAGGCCGCGATCGTCGCAGCCGGCGAGGAGTTCGGGCTCAGGCAGGTGGGCTCGCGGGTCTACGCCACGAACACGCTCGAGTCGGGCTGGATTCCGTGCCCGCTTCCGGCCGTCTTCACCGGCGACGCGATGAAGGCGTACCGGGAGTGGCTGCCCGCGAACGGCTACGAAGGGACGGGCTCGCTCGGCGGCAGCTACTACTCCGACGACATCGCGGACTACTACCTGACGCCGTACGAGATCGGCTACGGGCCGTTCGTCAAGTTCGACCACGACTTCATCGGTCGCGAAGCGCTCGAGCAGATGGCCGACGCGCCGAGCCGCAAGAAGGTCACGCTCGCCTGGAACGGAGACGACGTCGCCGCCGCGATGCGAACCATGTTCCAGGCGGAAGGCAGGGCCAAGTACATCGATCTGCCCCTGTCCAACTACTCGACCTGGCCGAACGACAAGGTGCTGAAGGACGGCAAGATGGTCGGGGTGTCGACGTTCTCCGGCTACAGCTCCAACGAGAGCTCGATGCTCTCTCTCGCGATCGTCGACCCGGAGCAGAGCGAGCCGGGCACCGAGGTCACGCTCGTCTGGGGCGAGGAAGGCGGCGGGTCGGCGAAGCCGGTGGTCGAGCGCCACGTGCAGACCGAGATCCGAGCGATCGTCTCGCCCGTTCCGTACGCCGAGGTCGTCCGCGCCTCGTACCGGCCGCGGTAGGCGGCGTGGGCGAGAGCGTCGAGCTGCTCGGCCTCTACTGGACGGTCTCCGGGCCGGTCGAGGTGCATACCGGCCGCGAGTGGAGCCTCTTCGACTGGGCCGACCGGTGCGCCGAGGCGCGCAAGGTCGGCTTCAGCGGGCTCGGGATCTGGCACGCCGACCTTGAGCACGTGCTCGAGACGTCGAGCCTGCGGGAGATGAAGCAGGCGTTCGACGACAACGGGCTGCGCCACCTCGAGCTGGAGTTTCTCATGGACTGGTTCCTCGACGAGGACGACGAGCGCCGTAAGGCGTCGGATGAAACTCGGGAGATGCTCTTCGACGCGGCCGGCGCGCTGAACGCCCACCACATCAAGGTCGGCAACATCCTCGGCACGCCCGCCGAGCTCTCGAAGCTCACCGAGCGCTTCGGCGAGCTGTGCGCCGACGCGGCGCACCACACCGACGCGAAGATCGTCTACGAGTTCATGCCGTTCGACACCAACGTGAACAGCATCGACGCCGCGCTCGAGGTCGTCGCCGGCGCGGGCGCCGACAACGGCGGCATCGCGATCGACACCTGGCACATGTCCAAGCTGGGGATCGAGCCCGGCGATCTGCGCCGCATCCCGTCCGAGTACCTGTCGTGGGTCGAGCTGAGCGACGGCCGGCTCGACGACATGGATGACCTCATCGACGAGACGGTCAACCACCGCGAGCTGCCCGGCGAGGGCGAGTTCGACCTGCGCGCCACCATCGAGGCCTGCGCGGAGCACGGCTACGACGGGCCGTGGGGCGTCGAGGTGCTCTCCGAGGAACTGCGCAACAATCCGATCGACGTGATCTTCCGGCGGGCCTACGAGACGACCGCCGCTCAATTCGGACACGAGAGGAGCGCCGCGTGAGCGCACCAGAGGGAGTCAAGGAGCTCGACCGCGACCGGCTGGTCTGGATGTTCACGCAGATGCTGCGGATCCGGGAGTTCGAGGAGCGGGTCAAGCGCACCTTCGTGGAGCATCCGGGCGTGATCCGCGGCCACACCCATCTCGCCGACGGCGCCGAGGCGTCGATCGTCGGGTCGATCGCGACGCTCGGCCCCGACGACCAGTTCTTCGCCACCTACCGCTGCCACGGCTATCCCCTCGCACGCGGCACCGACCCCAAGGCGATGATGGCCGAGATCTACGGCCGCAAGGACGGGCTCTGCAAGGGCATCGGCGGCTCGATGCACCTCGCCGACGTCTCCAACGGCTTCCTCGGCACGTCGGGGATCGTCGCGGCCGGGATCCCGCATGCGACCGGCGCGGCGTGGGCGGCGCAGATCCGCAAGCAGGGCCAGGTCGTCCTCTGCTTCTTCGGTGACGGCGCCTCCAAGCAGGGCGCGTTCTCGGAGTCGTTGAACATCGCCTCGCTGTGGAAGCTCCCCATCGTCTACGTGATGGAGAACAACGGCTACAACGTCCACACGCGAACCGAGCAGGAGGACGCCAACCGCGCCAACGGCGAGGACCTCTCCGTCAAGGCGAAGGCGTTCAGCATGCCGGGCGTGACGATCGACGGCCGCGACCCGGTCGCCGTCTACGAGACCGTCGGCGCCGCGGTCGCACGCGCCCGTGCGGAAGGGCCGACGCTCGTCGAGTCGCAGATGTACCGCCTATCGGCGCACGGCAACATCATCGCCCCGCCCGGCGTGCCGCTGCACTTCCCCGAGCACGAGGCGATCGAGAAGTTCGGCGCGCCCGAGGAGTACGAGGCCGCCCTGAAGGGCGACCCCGTGCCGGCCTTCCGCGGACGGCTCGTTGCCGACGGCACGCTCTCGGCCGAGGAGGCCGACACGCTCGCCGAGAGCGTCCGCGAGGAGATGCAGGCCGCGGTGAGCTTCGGCCTCGACAGTCCCTTCCCGGCCGTCGAGTCAGCCCTCGAGTACGTCTACGCGTAGATCCAGGAGGCGATCGATCCATGGCACATGAACTGCCCTTCATCGCCGCCATCGACGAGGCGATCAGGCTCGAGATGGAGCGCGACGACACCGTCCTCTACTTCGGCCAGAACATGGCCACCACCGAGAACGAGCCGTACGTCGACGCATTCGGCAAGGACCGCGTGCGCGTGACGCCGATCTCCGAGACGGCCGAGATCGGCATGGCCATCGGCGCTGCGCTGGCCGGCTTCCGGCCCGTGGTCGAGCTCTACATGGCCGAGTTCATGCTCGTCGCGATGGACCAGGTGATCAACGAGGCGCCGCGCTTCCGCGCGATGAGCGGCGGCCAGGTGAAGGTCCCGCTCGTGCTCAAGGCCGGCTTCGGGTTCACCGCCGGCTGGGCCGGCCAGCACACCGGCACGATCGGCGCGCTCTTCATGGGCGTGCCCGGCCTGAAGGTCGTGATGCCGTCGACCGCCGCCGATGCGAAGGGCCTGATGGCGACCGCGATCCGCGACGACAACCCCGTCGTCTACCTGCACCACTACCTGCTCACCCTCGAGCACGGAGAGGTGCCCGACGGCGAGTACCTCGTCCCGTTCGGCCAAGCCGCGATCCGGCGCGAGGGCAGCGACGTGACGATCGTCGCCACGGGCTGGACCGTGGACCGCGCGCTCGGCGCAGCGGAGCGGCTGGCCGCGGAGGGCATCCAGGCCGAGGTGATCGACCCGCGCACGCTCGCGCCGCTCGACACGCAGACGATCCTCGAGTCGGTCGACAAGACCGGCCGCCTGGTGCTCGTCGACCAGGCGACGCGGCACGCGTCCGTCTCGACCGTGATCGCCGGCGAGGTGGCCGAGCACGGGTTCTCGTCGCTGAAGGCCCCGATCGTGCAGGTCACCGCGCTCGACGCAACGATGCCGTACAGCCAGCCGCTCGAGGCGTGGGTCCTGCCGGACGAGGACAAGATCGTCGCCGCCGTGCAGCAGGTGCTCGGGTCGGCGCCCGTGACGGCCTAGTGCCGGTGCCGCCGCTCGACGGCGAGCAGGCGCTGCGCCTGCTTGCGACGATGTGGCGGATCCGGCTGTTCGAGGAGCAGGTCGGCCTGCTCGCGCGCGCCGACGAGGTTCACGGGCTGATCCACCTCAGCGTGGGGCAGGAGGGCGTCGCGGCGGCGGTGTGCTTGCAGTTGCGCGACGACGACGCCGTGTACTCGGGGCACCGGGCGCACGGGCATGCGATCGCGAAGGGCGCGCCGCTCGAACGTCTGATGGCGGAGCTGATGGGACGCGACAGCGGGCTCTGCCGGGGCCTCGGCGGGTCGATGCACGTGGTCGACGTGGAGCACGGCTTCATGGGGGCGACCGGGGTGGTCGGGGGGAACATCCCGATCGCCCTGGGGAGCGCGCTCGCGGCGCGGCTGCGGGGCGACGACTCGGTCGCGGTCGTCTTCTTCGGCGACGGGGCCGTGCAGGCCGGTCACTTCAACGAGACCGTGAACCTCGCGTCGCTCTGGGGGCTGCCGCTCATCCTCGTCTGCGAGAACAACGGCTTCGCGGAGTTTACGCCGCGCTCGGCGCACACGAACGTGGAGCGGGTGAGCGACGTGGTCGCACCCTACGAGGTGGAGCGCGACACGGTGGACGGCAACGACGTCGCGGCGGTGTGGGAGGCGTTCGGGCGCTACCTCGCTTCCGCGCGGGGAGGCAGCGGCCCGTTCCTCCTCGAGTGCCTGACCCACCGCCTGCGCGGCCACTATGAGGGCGATCCGGGCAAGTACCGCGAGGCGCTCGCCGCCGCCGACTGGCAGGAGAAGGACCCGATCCTGCGGCTCCAACGCCACGGGATCGCACAGGGCTGGTTCGCCGAGGACGCGGCGGCGGCCGTCGAGTCCGAGGCCGCAGAGGCGGTGGAGCAGGCGGTGCGCTTCGGGCGCCGGAGCCCGTTCCCGCCGGTCGGCCTGATCGAAGAGATGGTCTACGCGGATGCCTGAGACGACGTACGTGAGGGCGATCACCACGACGCTGGCCGGTGCCATGCGCGCCGACGACCGCGTGTTCGTCCTCGGAGAGGACGTCACCGAGGGCGGGCCCTACACCGCGACCGCCGGCCTCGCCGAGGAGTTCGGCACCGCGCGCGTGATCAACACGCCGATCAGCGAGGCAGCGATCACCGGCGTGGCCATCGGCGCGGCGCAGTCGGGCATGCGACCGGTGCTCGAGATCATGTTCATCGACTTCGTCACTCTGGCACTGGACCAGCTCGTCAACGGAGCCGCCAAGGCGCATTTCATGTCCGGCGGCCAGCTGACGGTGCCCATGGTGTTGCGCACGCAGGGCGGCGCCGGCCACCGCGGCGCGGCGCAGCATTCGCAAAGCCTGGAGAGCTGGCTCACGCACGTGCCGGGCCTCAAGGTCGTGATGCCGAGCCGTCCGGCCGACGCCGCGGGGCTGCTCGCGAGTGCGATCGCGGACCCGAACCCCGTCGTGTTCATCGAGAACAAGACGCTGTACTTCCGCAAAGGGGAGGTGCCCGAGCCGGCCGAGCGTGTGCCGATCGGCGAGGCCGCCACCCTCCGCGCGGGCGGCGACGTCACGATCGTCGCCCTCTCCCGCCTCGTCCATGAGGCGCTGGCCGCGGCGGACCGCCTCGCCGCCGAGGACGGCATCGAGGCGGAGGTGATCGACCCGCGCACGCTCGTCCCGCTCGACCTCGAGGCGATCGTGGCGTCCGTCGAGAGGACAGGCCGGCTCGTCGTCGCACACGAGGCGGTGAAGCGCGGCGGCTTCGGCGCCGAGATCGCTGCGCAGGTCCAGGAGGCGGCGTTCGACTACCTCGACGCGCCCGTCACGCGTGTCGGCGCGCCGTTCGCGCCGATCCCGTTCAGCGCACCGCTGGAAGACGCCTACCTGCCGGGCACGGACACGATCGTCGCGGCCGTGCGGAAGCTGCTCGGGTAACGCGCCGCCGTGGTTGCTCTCCTCGTCCCCAATGCCGTAATATCAGGCGGCCTGACAATGAAGGAGTCGCGGTGTACGACTATGTGATCGTCGGCGCAGGATCGGCGGGCTGCGTGCTCGCGGCGCGCCTCAGCGAGGACCCCGGCGTCAAGGTCGCGCTGCTCGAGGCCGGCGGACAGGACACCCGGCCGGAGATCGCCATGCCGATCGCCTTTCCGATGCTCCTGAAGTCGAGCGTCGACTGGGATCTCTACGGCGAGCAGGAGCCGGGGCTCGGCGGCCGGCGGCTCTTCCTGCCGCGCGGCAAGGTGATCGGCGGGTCGGGCTCGATCAATGCGATGATCTACGTCCGCGGCAACCGCGCCGACTACGACGAGTGGGCGGCCGGCGGCGCCGAGGGCTGGAGCTACGACGAGGTCCTGCCCTACTTCAAGCGCTCGGAGGACAACGAGCGCGGCGAGAACGAGTTCCACGGTGTCGGCGGGCCGATGAGCGTGTCCGACAGCCGTGCCATGAGCCCGCTGATCGAGGCGATGATCGAGGCGAGCGTCCTCGCCGGCCACGAGCACAACCCCGACTTCAACGGCGCCGTCCAGGAGGGCGTCGGGCGCTTCCAGCTCACGCAGCGCAACGGGCGGCGCTGCTCGACCGCGGCCGCCTTCCTGCATCCGGCGGAGCAGCGGCCGAACCTCGACGTCCTCACCGACGCGATGGCGCTGCGGATCCTGTTCGACGGCGCGCGCGCCGTGGGCGTCGAGGTCGCCCGCGGCGGCAAGGTCGAGGAGATCCGGGCCCAGCGCGACGTGATCCTGTCGGCCGGGACCTACCAGTCGCCGGTGCTGCTGATGATCTCGGGCATCGGGCCGGCGGAGGACCTAAAGGCCTTCGGGATCGAGGTCCGCGAGAACCTGCCGGTCGGCCACAACCTCCAGGACCACTGCATGGCCCAGCTCAACTACGAGACCGACGAGCCGTCGCTGTTCGGGACCTTCACACCGGAGAACATCGAGCTGTTCGAGACCGAGGGCCGCGGGCCGCTCACGTCCAACATCCCCGAGGCCGGCGCGTTCTTCCGCACGAGGCCGGAGCTGGACGCGCCCGACATCGAGTTCCACTACGCGCCGTCGATGTTCTACGACGAGGGATTGACCGCGCCGCACGGCAGCGGCTACTGCTTCGGCCCGGTCTTGATCAAGCCGACGTGCCGCGGGCGAGTGATGCTGCGCGCGCCGCTGGCGGACTCCAAGCCGCGGGTGCTGTGCAACTTCCTCACGAACGAGGAGGACCGCTGGTGCATGATCGCGGGCGTCCGCATGGCGCTGGAGATCGCCGAGCAGGAGCCGCTGAAGAAGACCGTGCGCAAGCCGTTCAGCGTGCCGGCCGGCGACTCGGAGGAGGAGATCATGGACTTCCTCCGGCGCGCGGCGCAGACCGTCTATCACCCGACCTCGACGTGTGCGATCGGGTCGGTCGTCGACCCGCAGCTGCGCGTGTACGGCGTCGACGGCCTGCGGATCGCCGACGCGTCGGTCATGCCGACGATTACGCGCGCAAACACGAACGCGGCGACGATCATGATTGCCGAGAAGGCCGCGGACCTGATCAGCGGGCGCAGCCCCGAGACCAGCTAACAGAGGAGAACATCTCATGAGCACGACTGAACAGGCCGTTGAGGAACTCCTCAGCGAGCAGGACTGGACGGGGAAGATCTTCAGCGACGGCTGGGTCGACGCGCCGGAGACGATCGAGACGATCGAGCCCGCCACGGGCGAGGCGCTCGGGACGGCCGGCGTGGCGAATGCGGCGTCGGTCGCCGCGGCCACGAAGTCCGCCGCGCGCGCTCAGCGCGAATGGGCCGCACTGCCGATCACCGAGCGCGCAGCGGTCGTGCGCCGGGCCGGGGAGCTGCTCGAGCGCCACCGCGGGGAGATCGCGGGCTGGATGATCCGCGAGTCGGGGTGCATCCCGCCGAAGGCGATGGTGGAGATCACCGCGTCGATCGGCCAGCTCGACCAGGCCGCATCGCTGATCTCGCATCCGCTCGGGTACGTGCTGCCTTCCCTCACGCCCGGACGGACCTCGACCGCACGCCGCGTGCCGGTCGGCGTCGTCGGCGTGATCACGCCCTGGAACTTCCCGATCGTGCTCGCGATGCGGTCGATCGGTCCGGCGCTCGCGCTGGGGAACGCGGTCGTGCTCAAGAGCGATCCGAACACGCCCGTGACCGGCGGTGTGGTGATCGCGCGCGTGTTCGAGGAGGCCGGCCTGCCCGAGGGCGTCCTGCACGTGCTCGGCGGCGGCGCCGAGGTGGGGCAGGCGCTCGTCGAGGACCCGAATGTCCGGATGATCTCCTTCACCGGGTCGACGAAGACCGGCCGTCAGGTCGGCGAGGCCGCGGGCCGCGGGCTGAAGCGGATCGTGCTCGAGCTCGGCGGCAACTGCCCGCTGGTCGTGCTCGAGGACGCGGACATCGAGGCCGCGTCGTCGGCCGGCGCGTGGGGCTCGTTCCTGCATCAGGGCCAGATCTGCATCGCGGTGAGCCGGCACCTCGTGCACGAGTCGATCGCCGAGGAGTATCTGGCGGCGCTGGCCGAGCGGGCAGCTCGCCTGACCGTCGGGAACCCGGCGACGACCGAGGTGGCCCTCGGTCCGATCATCAACCAGAAGCAGGTCGAGCGGGTGCAGCGGATCGTCGACGAGACCGTCAAGGCCGGCGCCTCGGCGCTCGTCGGCGGCACCCACGACGGCCCGTTCTTCCCCGCGACCGTGCTACGCGACGTGCTGCCGGAGATGGCGGCCTTCAAGGAGGAGATCTTCGGGCCGGTCGCCCCGGTCACGACGTTCAGGACCGACGCGGAGGCCGTCGAGCTGGCGAACGCGACGGACTACGGGCTGGCGGCGGCAGTCCAGTCCGGGAGTCAGTCCCGGGCTGCCGATCTCGCCGAGGGGCTGCACGCCGGCATGGTCCACATCAACGACCAGACGGTCAACGAGGAGCCGCCCGCCCCGTTCGGAGGCTTCAAGTGCTCGAGCAACGGCGGCCATTTCGGCGGCGTGGGCCAGCTCGAGCTCTGGACCGAGTGGCAGTGGCTGACCTCGACGGAGAAGGCCCACACGTTCCCCTTCTAGGGGAACGCTCAGGTCGCCGTGCTCGCCGACGACCCACGCCTCGACGCTCCCGGGCGGGACACCGAGCGCGTGCGTGAGGCCCGTTCTCAGCCGCAGGCTGTCGTTGATCGTGTAGCCGAGGATGCGGCGCCGGTCGAGGCCGGTTCGCTGCTGCAGTCGCGTCACGAGCGGATCGACGGGGTTCGTGACGACGACGATTACGCCGGCACAGCCCTTCGCGAGCTCGTCGGCGAGCTCGTCCGCGATCAGCGCGTTCTTCGCCAGATACTCGAGTCGCGCCGTTCCGACGGTGAGCGGCGTCGACGAGAGCAGAACGACGACATCGGCGTCCTGCACGTCGCTGAGCTCGCCGCCGCGCACGCTGCAGCCGGGAGAGAGCTCGAGCGCCTGCTCGAGGTCCATCAAGTGCGACGTGATCATCTCCGGCCGGTTGTCGACGAGGACGATCTCGTGGCCTCCGCGCATCAGTACGAGGTTGAAGGAGGTGGATGCGCCGACGCCGCCGGCTCCTCCGACGAGTGTCACCTTCACGAGGGCATCGTCCGACCTGTGGGCGGAAAAGTCAAATGATTTGCGTGTAAGCTGCGGCGATGGCTACAGTCCGCGAGGCGACGTTCGACGTCTTCCGCGAGTACGGGCTCACATCGCTCTTCGCGAACCCCGGCTCGACGGAGATCGATTTCCTCGCCGACCTGCCGGACGACCTCCGCTTCGTGCTCGGCCTCCACGAGGGCTCGGTCGTGGGCATGGCGACCGGCTGGGCGATCGGGCGCGGCGAGCCCGCGCTCGCGATCCTGCACACGACCGCAGGGCTCGGGAACGCGGTCGGCGCCCTGGCAACCGCGCGAGTAAATCGCGCCCCGCTCGTCGTCGTCGTCGGCCAGCAGGACCGGCGGCATCTCGCGTCCGAGCCGTTTCTCGCGGGGAAGCTGCGCGGGCTCGCGGGCGAGTATCCCGTGTGGGTCAACGAGCCCGTCCGCGCGCAGGACGTGCCCGGAGCGGTCGCCCGCGCCTGCCACGAGGCGGTGACTGCGCATGGGCCCGCCCTCGTGATGGTGCCGATGGACGACTGGTCCGCCGACGCGGGCCGGTCCGACGAGCGCGCCGCCCCGAGCCGTGTCGTGCGGGCTCGAACGGCCGACCCGGACGCGGTCGTCGAGCTCGCAGAGCTCCTCACCGGCGCGAAGAGCCCGGCGCTCGTCGTCGGGGCCGGCTCCGACGACCCCGACACGTGGCGCGCCCTCGTCACGCTGGCGGAGCGCCTCAGGTGCCCGGTCTGGCAGGAGTCCTTCAGCGCCCGGGCGGGGTTCCCCCAGGACCACCCGCTCTTCGCCGGCCACTTGCCGGCCGACCGGACGCGGCTGCGCCAGACGCTCGCGCCGCACGACGCGGTGCTCGTCGTCGGCGGGCCGGCGTTCCGCCAGTACCCCTACCATCCGGGGCCGTTCGTCGAGGCGGGGACGCGGGTCGCCGTGGTCAGCGAGGATCCGGCCGAGGTGCACCGGAGCGCGGCTGACCTCGCCGTGCTCGCGCATCCCGCGCCCGTGTGCGCCGAGCTCGCGCGGATCGTGCCTGCGCGCGAGGGCACGCCCCCGGTGCGGCCCGCACCGCCGGCGCCGCCGGCGCCGCCGGCCCCCGGCGAGCCGCTCCGAGCCGGCCACGTCTTCGCGGCCATGGCCGAGCGTCTCGCACGCGACGCGATCGTGATCGAGGAATCCCCGTCGAACCGGCCGGAGCTGCTCATGCGGCTGCCCGCGCGCGAGCCGCTCGGCTCCCTGAGCCCCGCCATGGGCGGGCTCGGGTTCGCGCTGCCCGCTGCGATCGGGTTGCGCATGGCTCGGCCCGACCGGCCGGTCGTCGCGATCGTCGGCGACGGGTCATCGCTCTACGCGATCCAGTCGCTCTGGAGCGCCGCGCATTACCGCGTCGGCCCTCTGTTCGTCATCCTCTCGAACGGCGGCTACGCGATCATGGACCGGCTCGCCGAGCAGCACGGCGGCGCGGTGCCCTGGCCGGGTTTCGGAATCGACGTCGCCGGCCTCGCGCGGGCGTTTGGCTGCCCTGCGCAGACCGTCCGCGGGCACGACGAGCTGCTGCAGACGTTCGACGAGGTGCTGCCCGGCCTCGGTGACCGCGACGAGCCCCTCCTCCTGGAAATCGCCGTCGCCCCGGACGAGAGCTTCGCCCCGTGACAGAGAGGTTCAGGGCGCAGCCCAGGGATGCGAGCGAGCAGGTCGCCTTCGAGATCCGCCGCTACGTTTCGGTCCGTGGCCTGAGCCCGGGCGAGCGCCTCGGCACCGAGCAGGAGCTCGCAGCCGAGTTCGGGGTGAGCCGTCCGACCTTGCGGGAGGGGCTGCGGCTGCTCGCGGGCTCACACCTGATCCGGGCCTCGCAGGGACCGGGTGGCGGCATCTTCGTCGAGAGCACGGAGAACGAGGGAATGGGGCGCAACGTCAGCGAGTCGATCGCCGCGATGCTGGAGACCGACAGCGTGTCGCTGCATGAGCTGCTCGACGCGCGCGTCTACCTCGAGGTGCCGCTTGCCGGTCTTGCCGCACAGAACGCGACCGAGGAGACCGCGACGGATCTGCAGGAGGCGATCGCCGAGGCCGAGGGGAACCATCCCGCCGCGGAGGCGTTCCGGATCGCGGACGCGCGCTTCCACCGGGTGATCGCTGCGACGGCGGGGAACGAGATCCTGCGTGCGTTCACGAGCTGGACGCTCGACGTGCTGCAGCCGTCGCTCATCGACACGATCGGAGCCTCGATCGACGGCGACACAATCCTGCGCCAGCATGGCGAGATCGAGCGTGCGATCAGATTGCGCCAGCCTGCGGCCGCGCAGCGCGCGATGCGCCGGCATCTCGAATACCTGCGCGAGCTCGTCGACGCACTCAACGAAGGAGAGACATGAAAGCGGCACTCATGCGCGAGTATCACCGGCCTCTCGAGCTTGTCGAGCGGCCGGTACCGGAACCCGCGGGGGCGGCGGACGTTCTCGTCCGGATCGGCGGCGCCGGGGTCTGCGCCACCGACCTGCACGCGATCGAGGGGCTGATGGAGCCGGCCGGCGTCACGTTGCCGCGCGTCCTCGGCCACGAGAACGCGGGCTGGGTGGAAGAGATCGGCGCCGGTGTGACCACGGTCGCCAAGGGCGACGCGGTGCTCGTGTATCCGCCGTACAGCTGCGGGCTCTGCGTCGCGTGCCGCCGCGGCAACGACATGCACTGCGTGCGTCACCAGTTCACTGGCCTGTCCGTCGACGGGGGCTTCGCGGACTACGTGCTCGTCTCGGAGCGCTCGCTCTTGCGGCTTCCCGCCGGAGTCGAACCGGCCGCGGTCGCACCCCATGCCGACGCGGGTCTGACCGCGTACCACGCGGTCAGGCGGCTCGCACATCTCGCCGTTCCCGGCTCGACCGCCGTCGTCGTCGGGGTGGGCGGTGTCGGCCACATCGCGCTCCAGCTCGTCCGCGAGCTCGGCTCGAGCTCGGTGATCGCGGTCGACACCGACGAGCGCCGCCGGCGGCTCGCCGCCGAGCTCGGTGCGGACGAGGTGGTCGACGGAACGGCAGCCGTCGCCGCGGTGCGCGACCTCACCGGCGGTCGTGGCGCCGACCTCGTCTTCGACTTCGTCGGCACGGACCAGACCCACGCCGCCTCGGCCGACATGCTCGCCCGCGGCGGAACGTACTCGGTGATCGGCTACGGCGGCACGATCTCGATCCCGTCAGGCGCGCTCGTCGTGAACGAGCACGCGGTGGTCGGCAATCTCGTCGGCACGTGGATCGACCTCTGGGAGCTCCTCCAGGTGCACGCGGCCGGCCGGATCACCCTCAAGACCGAGACCCACCCGCTCGACGCGGTGAACGACGTCCTCGCGAAGCTGCGCGACGGCGAGGTCACCGGCCGCGCCGTGCTCGTTCCCGGTTAGCCGGCGGCGGACTCGGCGTGGAGGTACGCCGAGTGGAGGAGCTCGGGCTCGTCCTTGAGCTTCTGCGCCGGGCCCTCGTAGCGGATCCTGCCGCGCTCGATCACGTACGCGGTCTCCGCCAGCCCGAGCGCGACGTGAGCGAACTGCTCGATTAGCAACACGCCGACACCGTTCGCTGCAGCCGTCTCCAGTGTCGGCACGAGGCGCTTGACGACGACCGGCGCGAGGCCGAGCGAGAGCTCATCCACGAGCACGATCTTCGGCTGCGAGACGAGCGCCTGGGCGAGCACGACCATCTGCTGCTCGCCGCCGGAGAGCAGCCGGGCCGTGGCGCGCCAGCGCTTCTCCAGCTCGGGGAAGAGCTCGAGGGCGTACGCGATGCCGCGCTTCGCCTGCGCGGCCCCGAGCGAGTACGTCGCCACACGCATGTTGTCCTCGACGGTCAGCCCGGGCAGTAGGCGCCGGCCCTCGGGGACGACGGCGACGCCGGCCGAGCGGACCTGCTCGGGGCGGCGGTTCGTCAGGTCGAGATCGTCGAGCAGCACCCGTCCGCCGGTCGAGTGCAGCAGGCCCGCGATCGCGAGCACGAGCGACGACTTGCCGGCGCCGTTCGCGCCGAGGAGCGTCGTCACCTGTCCTGCCGGGATCTCGAGCGAGACCTCGCGGACGACCGGTCGGCCCGCACGGGCGACCGAGAGCTTGTCCAGGCGGAGCGTGCTCAGAGCTCCTCCTCCGTGCCGAGGTACGCGCGCATCACGTGCTCGTTCCGCAGGACCTCGGCCGTCGGGCCCGACGCGATCAGTTTGCCGAAGTCGAGCACGGCCGTCGTCTCGCAGCAGCCGGAGACGAGCCCCATGTCGTGGTCGACGAGGATGACGAGCGCGCCGAACTGGTCCGGGATCCTCTGGATCACCGCGCCCATCTGCTCCGTCTCGGTGAGCGGAAGGCCGGCTGCAGGCTCGTCGAGGAGTACGACGCGCGGTTTGCCCACGACCGCACGCGCCAGCTCGACGAGGCGCCGCTCCCCGGCGCCGAGCTCGCCGACCTTCGCCTTGGGCGAGATGTCGAGCCCGACGAACTCGATCGCGTCGAGCACGTCGGCTCGCCGCGTGGCGCGCTTCGCAGCAGAGTGCTCGTGGATCATCGCGACGTTGTCGAAGACCGAGAGCTTCTCGATCGCCTGCTCGGTCTGGAACGTCCGGCGCAAGCCCCACCGCGCACGCCGGAAGTCGGCCAGCGCGAGCAGGTCGTCGCCGTAGGCTCGGATCGCCCCGTGCGCCGGCCGGACGAAGCCGCTCAGGACGTTGAAGAACGTCGTCTTGCCCGCACCGTTCGGGCCGATGAGCCCGCACGTTCCGCCTGGGAAGGCGACGCTGACGTCGTCGAGCGGCGTGACGCCCGCAAAGCGCACCGTCAGGTTCTGGACCTCGATCACGGCGCCTTCTTCTCCGCGGCCGCCTGCTCGCGCGCGCGGCTGACTACGAGGTTGAAGGCGAGCCGCCCGAGCCGGGTCAGGTCCTTCGGCAGCTGGTCGGCGAGCCCGCCGGGGGCGGTCAGCAGCACCTGTAGAAGGCCGGCGCCGAAGATGATCAGGACGAAGTTCGGGTTGATCCCCCACTGCGCCTGGAAGAGGAACGGCACGAGCTGCTGGAAGATGCCGGCGACGATCGCGCCCCAGAGGCTGTAGATGCCGCCGATCAGCGCCGTCGCCGCCAGGGTGAGCGAGTCCTGCGTCTGGAACGTGATCGCACGCGGGACTCCCACCTGTGCGGCGAGCAGGCAGCCCGCGACGCCGGTGACGAAGGACGCGAGCGCGAATGCCCAGAGCTTGTACAGCGTGATGTTGACGCCGGCGGCGAGCGCCGCCGGCTCGCTCTCGCGGATCGACGCCCAGGCGCGTCCGGGCTTGCCGGAAACGTGCAGCAGTGCGAGCAGGAACAGGATCGCGCAGACGACGATGGTGTAGCGGTAGAACGCGACGTCCGCCGTCGCCATCGACGGCCTCCGCACCGGGGGCGTGCTGGTGGTGAGCGCCCCGGTCACCGACACGCCCCAGAAGCCGCCGCCGCCGTTCGGGAAGTCGTGCACCGACAGCACGACGGTCGTCGCACCCGCGAACATCAGCGTGATCAGCGCGAGGTAGAGGCCGGAGAGGCGGAGCGCCGGAAGCCCGACGAGCACGCCGATTGCGCATGTGATCCCGCCGGCGGCGAGCAGGAGCACCGGGAACGGAAGTGACGTCGCATAGGCGAGCCGCGTGCCGACCCAGCAGCCCACCGTGAGGAGCGCCACCTGGCCGAGCGAGATCATCCCCACACGGCCGTAGAGGATGCCGAAGCCGAGCGCGGCGACCGAATAGATCGCGACGCTCGTGAAGGTCGTGATCCAGTCGGCCCCCGCAATCTTGGGGAGCACCAAGATGGCGACCAAGAGCAGGCCGACCGCGATCGCGCCGCGGACGACCGTCCCGAGCTCGGGCTTCGGCACCGCGCGCGCCCGCGCGGTGCGGCTGGTGGATGCCGGCGCCGCCGTCACACGCTAGGTCGCCGCGCGCGAGATCGTGACGACGCGGCGCCGCGAGAGATAGAGGAGAGCGGCGATCGCGAGCACGAACGGCGCCGACGAGCGGTAGGCCGAGATCGAGGAGTACGGGGTGATCACCGACTGCGCGAGTCCGACCGCGAGCCCGCCGAACAGCGTCGCCCAGAGCGACTCCAGCCGGCCGATCAACGCCGCCGCCAGCGACGAGATGACGAGGAACGTCAAGGCCGAGTAGTCGAGCGAGGTGAGGAGGTCGGGGAGGATGAGCCCCGCGGCGCCGCAGGCGAGCCCCGACCCGAACCAGGCCGCGGCCTCGACCCGGCGCACCGGCACCCCGAGCGTGGCGGTGATCTCACGGTCGTTCGCGAGCGCCCGCATCGCGGTGCCGAGCTTCGTCACCCGCAGGAAGACGCTGACGCCGGCCGTGAGCACGAGCGCGAGCACGAGCGCGATGATCTGCGTCAGGCTCACGCTCGTCTTGAGAATCTCGTAGTGGTGCTGCGTGCTCGGCAGCGGCAGGAAGCGTGCGAAGGCGCCGCCGACGGGGGCGCGCCAGGCCATCAGGCCGAGCAGGATCAGCGCGAGCCCGAGCGTCCCCATCATCTTCACGAGCGGGTCGCGCCGCGCGAAGGCGGGGCCGAACACCATGCCGTAGGCAAGGTTGACGACCCCGCCGAACGCGACGCAGATCGAGAATGCGAGCCACTCGGGACAGCCCGTGTGGTTGAGGAGGTAGTAGGCGATCAGGGCGCCCGCGGCCCCGATGGCGCCGAACGCGAGGTTCAGCACACCGGTGGCCCGGTACAGCACGACGAGCCCGACGCCGGAGAGCGCATACACGCCTCCGAACGCGAGGCCGATCACGATGAACGGCTTGAGGAACTGCCACTCGACGCCGAACACGCTGAGCGCGAGCACGCTATTCATCGAAGCCTCCGGGCGCCCTGATCGTCATGTGGTCGACTCTCTCGTTTCCGTTACTTGCCGGTGTTGTAGTTGTACTTCTTCTCCCAGATGCGGGTCTGCGTGATCGCCGGGTCGACTGCCTCGAAGTCGGTGCAGCCCTCCTTCACGACGACGTTGCCCGCCTTGTAGTCGACGATGATGTTGGCGTTGTTCGGGATGTGGTACGGGAGGCCGCCCACGTACCACGGCTTGCAGAGCATGTCCGTCTTCTGGTTCTTCAGGAGCTTGACCGCCGTGTTGTACGACTTCACGGTGATCGGGCCCTTGATGCTCAGGAGCGCGTGCGTCGCGAACATGCCGTCGAGGAAGCCCATCTGCGCGAACGCCTGAGGGGCGATTGTCGGCGCATACTTCTTCAGCACCTGGAACATCAGCGCCGAGTCCGGCCCGACGCTCGGGTCGACGTTGCTGAACTCGTTGTCGATCCAGAGGTCGCCGTCGAACTGCGGGAACTGCGCGGCCATGAACGTATTCGCGATCGGCGTCGACGAGCCCCACTTCACCTTGTTGACGATGCCCTGCGCGATGGCGGCCTTCATGAACGCCGGCGCCGTGTCGGGGGTGAAGTCGAGAAGGATGCCGCCGCCGTCACCGGCGAACTGGTACATCTGGATCAGCTGCGAGGTCGCATCGGTGACCGGCAGGTGGGTCGGATAGATCTTGTACGGGATACCGGCCTTCTCCGCCACCAGGGCCGGACCGCCGTCCGCGTACGCCGAGATCGTGTCCGGCGACGCGATGGCGAGCTTCTTCGCGCCGGCCTTGATCAGCGCCTGCGCCGCGCCGACGTTGCTGTAGCGCGGGCCCGAGTTCACCTCGGCGAAGGACGGCGTGCTGTAGCACTCGGCCTGCACGCCCGCGCCGATGACGACGAAGCCCTTGCTCTTGTAGTACCTCCAGTTCGTCCCGCATTCGGCGAAGCTCGTGTTGCCGACGATGCCGACGACCTTGTCACTCTCCACGAGCTTCCGTGCGAGCGACGCCTCCTGAGCCGGGTTGAGCTGCTCGGTGTAGAGGGTGTACTGGATCGGGCGGCCGTTGATGCCGCCGTTGTCGTTGACGCAGTTGAAGTACGCCTGAGCGACCTTGCCGATCGTCGTGAAGTCGACGCCTGGGATCAGCATGTCGATCCCGCCGATCTTGATCGGCGTCCCCGTCGCCTTCTTGCCGGTGCCCGTGCCGCAGACTGAATGTGTCGCGGACGCGGTGCCGGAGCCGACCGGTGGTGCGGTTCCTGCGCCGGTCGCCACCGCCGTCAGCATCAGCGCGAGAAGGCTGGCGGTGGCGCACGCAACACCGATTTTGATCTTCGTCAATCTCATGTAGGTCCTCTCCTCTATCTCTTCCTTCGCGGGACTGAACTACGAGGCGGTCGGCGCGACGGCACCCGCCGCACCCCTCCATCAGGATCTCGTCAAGTGCGTCCTCCTCGCGTCGGATACGTCCTGGAGGGCCTCGCTCGCTCAGGCAACGAACTGCATGAGTCCGCAGCAGTGCGGCCGGGCGACCGTAATTCGGTCCACGACGACGAGTCAAGGTTCGCAGGGGGTGCGCCCGCCGTGCCGTTGCGGCGCCGCACTCTCACCCTCGTCAGCGGCCGGTCGGACTCAGAGAGCACCAGGCTTGAGACCTCGCTCGAGCGATTGGAAGAGGCCGCGCACCACCGGTCCGGCGTCCGTCCGCCGTCTGCAGCTCCGCATCACGTCCCGGATACTAGACTACTATCTTGAGGAATGGAACACTCGCGGGACGGTTATCGGCTCAGGTCGGCTCTGCCGCTCTCCGTGAGCAGGCATTTTACGATGGGCTCGGTGCTCGCCGCCCCGTAGCGGCCACGTGGCGCCGCAGCCTACGGCAGCGCCGGGGGGCCGCTGAGAGCGGGCAGAGGTACCGTCGTCGTCAATCCGGCCGAGTTGGTCGCCTCGAGCGCCGCGTTCCAGGTGCCGGTCGGAACGGTGAGCTGGTAGGTGCCGATCGTCGGCTGCTCGCCGAGGTCGATCTGCTGGGGCGGCTGGACGCCGGTCGGGTCGGAGAGGTCGAGCGTCAGCTCGAGCCACGGCGTGCCCGGGTCGACCGCCTGCCAGGAGAGCGTTGCCCCGTCGACGCCCGCGGTCAGGGGCGGCGGAGCAGTGTCCCAGGCCACGGTGACGGGCGCGAGCCGGAACGTCGCCCGCCTGCCGGTGAAGTCGGTCGCCTGCACGGTCACGGTGTAGGTACCCGCCTGGACGTCGGGCCCCGGGTTCCACGTCAGCGTGTGGGCGCCGCGCGCGAGGGCGCTCCATGTCAGCACCTTGCCGGCGACGGCGAGCGTCACCGACGCCCGCTTCGAGAGCGTGACGGGGATCGCGACGGTGTCGAGCCAGCCGTCCTGCGGCTGCGGGTAGGCGATCGCCGCCGGAGGCGGGTCGGGCTGCGTCACCTCGGGCGGCTCGTACGTGTAGTTCGTGAACCGCGCTGCCGCGTCCTGCCAGAACGGGTCCTGCGTCTGCTTCGCGAGCTTGCCGAGCAGGGTCGTGACGAAGATCTGGTAGTCGCGCTTCGCGTAGCCGCCGCCGAGCTCGTACCGTGACCAGTCGCCCGTGTCGAAGCGCCACAACAGCCCGCGCGCCGCGACGGTCATGCGCTGCGCAAGGGATTCCGCGCCTGTGTTGCCCGCCGTGCGCCCGTACTCGGCGAGCGAGAGGATCCCCTGGAGCTGAGCGTTGAGGACGATCTCGCGGTCGAAGCCGTAGAGGCGGATCCACGGCCCGGTCGAGAGCTCGAGGTCGAGCTTGCCCGGGATCGCCGCGTACGCGCGTGCTGCGGCGTCGAGCAGCGTCTGGTCTCCGAGCAGCACGCCCGCGCGCGAGAGCGCCTGCGCCGCCACCGCCTGCGCCAGCCCGGACGCCCACGGCGGCCGCCCCCAGCCCTCCGGAAACGCGTACTCCCAGAGCAGGCTGCGCGCGCGAGGGATAGCGCGCGCGACGAGCGCAGCGGCGAGCGTGCGCGTTCCGTCGGTGTTCTTCGCAGCTGCGAGGTTGTTGAGCTGGGCGAAGTTCGCGAGCGGGTGGAACTCGAGTCCGCTGCCGGGGAACCAGCGGTAGACGACGCCGTCGGATCCCGTCACGTCGGTCGCGCTGCTCGGAATCCGGTGCGTGTCGAGGTACGAAACGTTCTCCTCGAGCTGTGAGAAGAGCGCGAGCGCGCGCGGCGAGGTGTACGAGTCCCAGATCGCCGACACCTGCTCGAGCTGCGCCGCCAGCACGCGCGCCCGTAGCTTCGGCAGGAAGCGGACGCCGCGCTGCGCGAGATAGACGTCCGCCCGGTAGCGGCGCGCGTCCGGTGCGTTCAGCCAGCCGACCCGGACGGCAGCCGTGATCCCCCGCCGCGCAAGCGTGGCGGAGGCCGACGCGGAGGCCGACGCCGGTGCAGCGGCGGCCAGCGCGGCCGCGGCGGCGAGCAGCGGCACGCCGGCGCGCCTCACGCGCCCGCTCACGTGCGCCTACGCCGTAGGTGTCGCCGGTGGATCCTCGTCCGTCGCGTCACGATGCTCACCCCATGGTGCCTGCCGCGGGCACCGGACTGCTATGAACTTCCCTGCAAATCGCCCGCCGCTGACCCGGCCGTGCTCGGCGGCGCTACCGGAGACTCCGCGCGCGGCAGCGTCACGGGCGCCCACACCTCCGAAGTCTTCGCGCGCCTTGGCACCTACCTACGGCGACGTCGACGAGGACGCCGGCATCCGTGTGATCCGCACGTCAAGCATCTGACCGCAGGCTGTCCGCTCTCGGCTGCTCTGGCCGCCGGCCGTCAAGAAGGAGTTCCCTTCGACGTTCTCCTCAGCGACGACCTGCGGACCATGGCGCAAGAGGTCGCTCTGGAGGTCGAGGCTGCCGTCTACGACTCGTACTACAACGCAACCTTCGACCCGGGTGACCTCTGGGTCGGCCCCTCAACGGTGTGGGGGTGGTCCGTCGCCGGTTATCTCTCGACGTCCGACATCGATACCGTCGCCACGGCATACCCGAACCGCCGGTTCGCGGTCGGAACGAAGAGAAAGATCACGATCGCCAACGAGTGCGTGGCCGAGGCGGGTGTGGCCGCGCCGGCGAACGACGACGTCGCGGGCGCCGAGGCCGTCGATCCGGAGGCGCCGTTGCTCCAGATCACCGTTCCGGGGACGCTCACCGGCGCGACCCTGGAGCCGGGCGAGGCGACTGCGGCCACGGCTGCCGGGGTCCCCGACCCGTGCCGGACGGTGTGGTACTCCTGGACGCCGGATACGCGAGTGCGGGAGATCCATGCTCGCGTCGAGAAGCTTCTCGGCGAGCCGATCTCGCCTTCCTCGGTCAGGGACTACCTACGAAAGGGTTGCCGCCGGCGAGTCCCGCTCTTCGAGTACTGCGGCGAGCACGGTTACCGCCTGGCGGGCGGAGCCGACACGAGCACAGGAACGGCCCGCGTGCACGATCGCGGAGCCTAACCCGCAGGTACGCGGGGAGTGACCGCGCGCTGCTAGTGGACGCGGCCACAAGTACGGTTGTGCGTCTGGCGGCCCGCAAAAGCGGCGCATGCCGTTGTCCTCGGTCGGCCGCATACCTACGGGTATGCGGCCTCCCTGCGTCCTAGGCCTGCTTGGTTTGCGAACCGCCAGACACGAACGAACTTATGGCCGCGTCCACTAGGCACTCCGCTCTGTCAACGGATCGTCGGGTCAGGGAACGGCGTGCTCGACGTCGGTAAGGGGAACGAAGGCGACGCGGCCGAAGGTGCTCGAGTGGCGTGTCGGCTGCACGTAGCTGTAGAAGAGGCCGACGCTGGTCAAAGCGGCAAAGACGTCGTTGCCCTCCCAGGAGCCAGGCTCGATCGTCACCGATCGGCCGTCGCGCAGGCGCACGATCGTGACCCAGGGGCCGAGCGTGTAGGCGAGGAGGCCTGACTGCACGCCTCCGAACCGGCTCTGGGCGTCGATCGTGATCTTCTTCTTGACGGTCCCGTCCCTCGCCGAGATGTTCCAGAGCACAAGCGCGGCATCGCCCTTGTTGGCGCCAGTCTGGAACTCTCCCGAGGTCACGAGGATGATGTCATCACCCTGGAGAGCCGCGCCGATGACCGTCGCCGTCGCCGCGGGGAGGGGGATCGTGTCGAGCACGGTTCCCGACGCCGAGAGGATCGCGAGCCGTCCGTCAGGCCGGACGAGCAGGAGTCGACCGGCATCCACGGCGGTAACGAGCAGCGCGTCCCGGCCGGATGCGATCGTCGTCCCCTTGCCGTTCGCGTCGACGCTCACGAGCGTGATGTCGGACGCGGTCGCCCCGGAGAGCGGGACCGTGACTGCGCCCGCGCACGACGAGCAGAACGTGAAATGGAGGTGGTCGAGGACGAGCAGGCCGCTGCCGCCGGCGATGCTCGCCACGTCGTCGTCGGCCTTGCCCGAGCAGAGGCCGGCGTTCACGGGCGTCGGCGCTCTAGCGGTCGCGGTCCTGCTCGCGCAGTAGACGTGGCCGCTGTTGTCGTGATCGACCCAGAGGGCTCTCGTGCCGCCGAGCGCGAGCAAGTCGCCGTCGGTGTGGCCCACGTTGCCGATGGAGACCGGCCCGCAACGGTCCTTACCCTTCGAGGCGAACCGATCGCCCGGGTTCCAGAAGTGGATGACGCTGCAGTTGCCGACCCGTTCGTAGAAGGCGACGACGGGTCCATCGGCAGCCAGCCCGGTCACCAGGCCGCCGATCCCGTACGTGATCGTGCCGGGACCGGGTAGTCGCGCGGGCAGGGGCTTGCCGCTCACCCCGGCTGTCAGCAGAAGCGCTGCAATGCCGGCCGCGACGAGGGTCGCGCGCCACCTCACGGAGTGGCCCGTAGCAACCCCCTGGCGTTCACCGCCTGCGCGATCTGCCGCGCGTTCAACGGGTCTCCGCGGCAGGGCCTCAGTACGTGCTCGCTTGCCTCGTGGAGGATTGCCAGCACGTTCATAGGGTAGACCGTTCTCTCGCTTCGCCACCGCCCTGGCAGCAGGATCATCGTTCGTCACAAGGGCAACAGGGCGACAGCGCAAAGCGGCTCAACTGTTTGAAGGAGCCGTGTTGCCTCTCGAAAAATGGACCTGACTGGTGTTCTTTCAAACCGCGAACTGACGACCCTCTTTCAGGTTCTCACGGCTCGTGACTGGAAACAAGCGGGGCGACGTTCCACGAAGAACGCCCCAGGCTCACCTGACGGCAGACGCAGCTTCGGCACCGTCAGCGCCGCCATCATCGCGGTGCTCAAGGGAGTCGACTCCGACCTCCGTGTCCGGGACATTCACCAGGAGGTCGAGCGTCTCCTCGACGGTCCGGTGTCACGCTCCTCGATCAAGAACTACCTCCACAAGCGAAGCCGCAGCCAGCGGCCGCTATTCGAAACTCTGGGTCGAGGCCGCTACCGGCTCATCCGGTAGCCCCAGTCTGGTCAGGCCGGGTGGTCCAGTAGCGCTCGGGCGGCGTTCGAATCCCGTTGGGGGCAAATCGTTGTGGTTTCGTCAACGTTTATTCCTGCATATCGCGCGGATTAGGGTGTCTGGTGGCTCGGCGTTGATGAGAGTTTCGGGCTCGGGGTCGGGTCTCGCATGCAAATAGGAGACGCGACCCTCGCGGCCGCGAGGGTTCACAGGGGTCGAGTTCTCGCCTGTAGCGAAGGGGCTGATCGGGCGAGCAGATCTTCGCCCACGATCGGCGGCGGCGGTTAGCTGCCGCCGCGCCCGCTAAGCGGCTATCTAGCCGGATTCCTCGGGCAGCGGCTTTGGCTGGAGCGCCGCCGGTAGCGGAGACGTCCCAGCGCGCTCGGCGGAGTGGCCGGGCCACCAGATCAGATGACCGAGCAGTGCCGAGACGCTCGGGATCAGCAACGCCGCCATCAGGAACGAGACGATCACGATCCCTATCGCGACCGCGAAACCGAGCTGAGAGAGCACTCCGATGCCGCCGAGCATCAACGAGGCAAAGGTGCCTGCAAGGATCACGCCCGCCGCCATGACGGTCGGCGCGGCGTGCTCGACGGTGAGCGCGGCAGCCTGCCGCGGATCGTTGCCCTCGCGTGCCTCCTCGCGCAAACGTGTCGTCATCAGGATGTTGTAGTCGGTGCCCATCGCAATTACGAACAGGTAGACGACCATCGGCAGCATAAAGATGAGGCCGTCGTAACCCGCGATTCCGCGGAAGACGCCGACGGAAGCACCCAACGTCGCCGCGAAGCCGAGCACGACGGCTACGAGCAGGTAGAGCGGCGCGATCAAGCTGCGAAGCACGAGGGCGAGGATCAGCGCGATCATCACGGCCGCGACGGGGAAGACGACCCCGTAATCGTGGTTGAGCGCCGATCGTACGTCCGCAAACGTCGAGGTTTGGCCGCCGACGAGCACAGTCCCCGGTTGGGCGCCCGCATGCGCCGCGCTCCGGAGCGGCCCAGCGACCAGGTCGAGCGCGTGGTTGTCGTACGGGCTCATACGTAGCTCGACCGAGATGACGGCCGCGCGGCCGTCGCGGCTCAGCTGCGGCGCACCGACCTTCGCGACGCCTTCGACCGCGCGCAGCCGCGTCGCGAGCCGGCGCAGCTCGGCCGGGCGGCGAGCTTCGGCGCCGACGACGTAGACCTGCGTCGGGTTGAGAGCGCCCGCCGGGAACGCCGACTTGAGCGCCGCGAAGCCCTTCGCCGACTCCGTGTTCGAGGGCAGCTGGTTTGCGATGTTGTAGTCGGCCCTGTAGAAGAGCGCGCCCGCGCCGAGCACGACGAGTAGCGGCGCGACTACGAGTGCCATTCGCGCCGGGTGGCGGCCGACGAATGCGCCAACTCGACGCGCGCGCGTCCCATCCGGCGTCCGCTGCCAGCCCTTCGACGGCCAGAATGCGTGCGTACCGAGGAGGGTGAGAAGAGCCGGGATCAACGTCAATGCCGCGAGCAGCATCAACGAGACCGCGATCAGAAGGCCCGGCGCCATGTTGCGCATCGATTCGAGTGTCGAAAGCAAAAGTGTCAGAAAAGCGGCTAGGACGACCAGCGCCGAGGACGCGATCGCCTGCCCGACCCGTGCGACCGCGAACGCGATCGCCGCTTTCGGGTCGTCACCCGCCCGCAGTCGTTCGCGATAACGGAAGAGCAGGAAGAGCACGTAGTCGGTACCGATCCCGAACAGGACGACCACGAGCAGCGTCGTCAGATTCTGGTCGAGCTTGAAGCCAACCAACTTGGCAAGCAAGGCGAGCAACGCCCGCGTCAGCAAGTAGATGCCGCCTATGGCGACGACCGGCATGAGCGCCGTCAGCGGGCCGCGGAAGACCGCGCCCAGCAGAACGATGATCAGAGCGATCGTGGCGATACTGACGACCGTCAGCGCCGATTGCGCCGCGTGCACGCTGTCGGTTTGGATCGCGGCGTCGCCGGTCAGCAATGTCGAGAGCCCACTTCCCGCAAGCGATGTCCGTGCATGCTGCCGGAGCTCCTTGACGGCGGCCTGGACGGGCTTGTCTTGGGAAGTGCCTTGGAAGGAGACCGAGACGAGCTGCGCGCGCCGGTTCGGCGCGATCTGCGCGGTGCCGGTAGTAACGGCGGTGACGTGTTGGATGCCCGCGCTCTTCAGGTCGTGCGCAAGTTTCGTAACACGCGCGCGGTCGGCAGAGGTGAGCGGCGCCTGGTCGGTGCGCCGGACGACGAAGACTGCGCTGGCGCCCAATCCTGCCGCGAAATGCCGTGTCGCGACCGCAATCGCCTTCGCCGACTCATACGAAGAGGGCACGAAGCTGCCCTGGTTGGTGCTCGTGACCTCCGAGAGGCTCGGCGCGAGCGGCACGATCACCGCTATTGCCACCACCCAGACGCCTATTATCCGCCACGGGTGGGCGACAACGAGTTTCCCGAGTCTTTCGAACAGGGCGCTCTCCTATCGTGCGAGAAAACAGTGGGACATCGATGTACCGCTGTGGCGCAGCATAGATTCGGGACAGTGATGTGTCAACAAGGGACAGAAATGTCCTATACTTCGAGGCGTGAGTGTGAGCGAAAAGACCGCGGCCTTGATTCTCGAGGCTGCATCGCACGTGCTGGCCATACGAGGTGAGGCCGGCAGCATGGCCGAGGTCGCCTCCGCCGCAGGCGTCGGGCGCTCGACCCTCTACCGGCACTTCCCCACTCGCGAGGCGCTGCTCGACGAGCTGGCCCGGGTGGCACTTGCCGAGGCGGGCAAGCGGCTGGCTGAGGCAAAACTCGAGAGCGTACCGCCACTCGAAGCGCTAGCCCGCGCGATCCGCACGCTGGTCGTCGTCGGCGATCGCTACATCGTTCTACTCGAGGCCCAGGTGCCGATCGAACCCGCCGCCACCGAACGCGCGATCGTGGCTCCGATCCGGCGTGTGCTCGAGCGCGGCCAGGCCGACGGCGTCGTTCGGACGGATATCGATACCGAGTCGTTGCTCGATTTACTCGGTGGTCTGATCGTCGTCAGTATCCGTCTCGCCGCCGATCGCCAGGCGGGAGTCGAGGAGACCGCGGCCACGATCCAGCGCGTGTTTATCGAAGGCGCCGGAACGCGGTAAGGGCAGCACGGCAGCCGCTGTCCGGTCACGCAACGCAAGCCGCGGGCAGCACCAGTGTCGCACCCTGGAAGCGAGTGGATCCACTGCCGCGAGGAGTTCCTTCAGTGCTTCTGGAAGGTTCGAAGACCGTCCACTGATGTTCACTCAGGAGGACTCGGACATTCGACTTCGCGGGGAGTAGTCAATGGGGCCGCGCTCGGACGTCAAGGACCCTTAGCATGTTGTGAGAGTGACAACAACAATGGGCCGGGCTGGGATCGAACCAGCGACCTTGGGATTAAAAGTCCTCGGGGTTTGAAGTACCAGTTTTTGGCTCCAGTACTGGGATTGCGGCCTCTCGAACGGTGCGCTGTGTGGCGACGTTGGCGGCGACATTTGTGGCGACATCGCGGCGACACTCGTACCAGAAAGACGACGGAAGACGAGCGTTAGGGACCGAAACGAGACGACAGGGCGCGACTTCCCTTCGGGGGAGGTGCGGAAGCCCGGAGTGGCGGTTCTGTCCAGTGCGTGGGCCCCGGCACGTTGGTCGGATACCGTATGTGGTGATGAGCGAGTCGCTGCGTTTGACGATCGTCTACGAGGAGGGAAAGGACGGCTGGATCGTGGCGTCCATTCCCGAAGTCCCCGGCGCGCACAGCCAGGGCAGGGACCGCGCCGAGGCGCGCGAGAACGTGATCGACGCGTTGCGTGGCATCCTCGAGCTTTGCTTCGGCGATCATGGGACGACCGCAGCTGCTGACAGCGAGTCGCTCGAGCTTGTCATCGGCGCGTGAAGCGCCGCGACCTTGAGCGGCATCTGCGTGCCCACGGTGCAGCGGCTGTTACGCGAGGGCGGCAACCACGGCTTCTGGGGCTTCGACGCCCGAGCGCTCGGCGGCCGTACCTCGTCATCGCGAGATCGACTTCCAGCTCGCGCGGAAGATCTGCCGTGACCTCGAGATTCCGCCGCCGACCGGGGCGCGCTGACTCGACATATCTTCGGCACTGCGGTATGAACAGCTCCCACCCGACCCGCGAAGCCGCGGTTTCAGCCACCGTCTCACAGGTTCGGTTCGTAAGTGGCCGGGACGATCGGCGAGCTCTCTACCAGTAGATGATTGGGAGCAAGCGGCCCCCGGTGGTGTGCGCTTGCGGCGCGTGCTCGAGGGCGATCGCGAGCGCCATCACGGAGTCCTGCTCGACGTTGTCGTCGGGGAGTTGGTAGCCGCGCATTTCGGCGTCGAGCTGCGGGCAGGCACTCGCGTCCCACTGGATGAGCCAGCCCTCGATTGCGATCCGGAGTTGCTGGATGATGCGGGCTTTCGAGCTGGGGGTCGTCTTGAAGCCGATCAGCTGGTGTTCGGGTAGGTCGAGGTTCTCGCGCACGGCTTCCCCAGCAGCGTTGTCCTCGATCACGGTGACGCCAGGGTACGCGTTGTGCAGCGCTTCGATTTCGCGCTGGATCTGCGGGTAGGTTGCGCCGCGTAGCCGCGTGTAGGACACGACGTCGTGGACGCCCTCGGTAACGTCGAGCACGATCCCGACGGCGGCGTCTTGGTGGCGGCCGATGTCCCACGCCTTGACGTACTTGCGCGAGCCCGACGCGAACCGCCAATGTGCTTCGTAGGCTGCGCGTGACGGGAAGATGCCTCGTGGGTATTCCGTCGTGTGGGCGAGATCGCTCGATCGGAACACGAACTCGCCGCCGCCGAAGAGCGCGTCTTCCCAGCTGCTCGGATATTCCTGCCGGAACTGCTGCTCGTCCATGCTTGCGCGTTTGCCCTTGAGCCACGTTTCGGTGCGGTCGGGCCGAGCGAGTGCACCGATGAAGCAGGGGTGGTGGCGGGCGTCGCCTGCGAGGCATTTGCGCCAGTACGTGGACGAGTAGTTGGTTGGGCCGAGGCCGGTCGTGACGATGTGGCAGCTGCCGGCCATCGTCGGTTCGATCGCCTGCCAGACCTTGCACGGGTTGCCCATGCGCGCCCACTCGTCGACATGTCCGTGCGTGCAGGAGTTCTCGACCGCTGTTTCCCGGTCGGCGGGGTACGCTTTCGCGAGTCGGCGATCGTCGGGTCCGGCTCCCAGTTGGTACTCGTGCGTGGTCTTGCGTGTGACAGGGAGCTGAAGCCAGGCCGGCAGCCGCTCGAGCCCAAACCTGACGGCAGCGAGCAGTTCCTGGGCTGCGTCGTCGCGCCGGGAGAAGAGATGAACGCGGGCGTTGGTGTCCCGGGCCCGCATCACCCAGGCGTCGTAGGCGCAGGCGATGGTCGTTTCACCGAGCTTGCGTGCCTTGAGGAAATAGACCCAACTCTTGCCCGTGTGCTGATCGAGCGCCTCCGGTGCCGCGGTCATGCGCACGAATTCCTCTTGAGCCTCCCACAGCACCTCGCCGAGGACCTGGATCTCGCCGGCCTCCTGCGCGCGGAACTGCCAGACATCGAGGAATGCACGGAAATCGGTCGCCAGGCGGATGAGCAGGTCGAGGTCGTCGGGATGGTCCTGCACGTGCTGCAAGCCGGCCAGTGTGAGCGGGATGACCACCGCTTGCGGGCTAGGGTCGGGGGCGCGTCCAGCAGTAACGGCGGCCGCGACGTCGGCGACGCGCTCCGGCGTGGTTACCAACTCAACCTGCACGGCACTGGCCGTGAGCTCCGGCGTGAAGGGGCCCGGCCTGCCCGTTTCCGGATCGCAGTTATTGGTGATGCCGTCGTTAGCGGACGGGTGCAGGGCACTAGCAAGTACGGCACGGTCATGCACCGATACCCAGGCCTTGGAGCGAGGAAGGCCGTCGAGCGGGTCGGTAGAGGGGGCGAGACGGCTGGGTGCGGGCAGCGGCCCGAGCGTGAACCGGGTCTCGTGCTGGACGCGGGCGGCGAAGGCCGGGTCAAGCAGCCACCGCTGGATCGTCCGCTTGTTCACGCCCGCCTTGTCAGCGGCCTGAGATTGAGAGGCGTTCGCACGGAGAGCGCGTGCGGCCTTCGCCTGCCTGATCGCCGTGTCGCGGCTCACGCTGGCTCTCCGCTGACGCCCGGGCCGCAACGCTCGAGGAGTCCAAGCGCTCCCTCGTCCACGGGTGCGCAAACCGGCGTCCGCTCGTCGCTCAGCGCGACAGCTATCAGGGGCGCCGACCCCTGCGCCACGCGAACCACGAAGATGCCCTTGCCACAGTACATCACCTGTTGTAGTATAGCCTTGACATGAAGGTGATCTACCAACCGCTCGATCCTGCGAGCGTCGAGCGCCTGGGGCTCGATCCCGACGAGACAGGCTTCCGCTTCCTTTGCCGGGACGCTGATTCAGACCGGGTTGCCTACTCGCCCGACGAGGAGATCCGCGGAGTCGCCACCGTCACCGGCGGAGCGCTACTGATTCGAGAGCTGACCCTCTCCGGCAGGCAAGGGCTCAGCGCAAGGTCGCTGCAAACCGTGCGGCTGGGGGCGCTCCGAGCGCACATCCTGAAAGACCTCCGTGACTACGCGCTGCTCGACCAGCTCACGACCTTCGCCACCAAAGCCGAGCGTCTGCGACGGATGTTCGCCGGCGAGCCACCGAGCAGCGCCGAGGACAGCGACTCTCAGAACCGGCAACTGCGAGAGCTGATCGCCGGCCTACGACGTCGCGCACCCAAACGCGGCCAGGCAGACGACTTCTACCGCGACATCAGCCGCGCCTACCTCCTGCTCCTACCCGACCACCCCCGCGACCCAATCGACGCCCTCACCCGCGAACTGCGCAAGTCCAAACGACATGCCGACCTCAGCCCCAACACGGTCAGCTCCTGGATCCGACACGCCCGCCTCCGCGGCTGGCTCACGCCCCCGAGCAGGGGCAAAGCTGGCGCAGAACCCGGCCCACGACTTCTACAAGCCCTCGGCGAGCACGGAACGACAATCCCTTGACTGTCTCGGAGATCCAGCTCTTCTAGGGAGAACGGCTCAACCAAGCGGTTGGGCCGTTCTTTCTACCGAAACTTTCTACCGTTGAGCGACGAAGCGAACTACCAGCGCGCACGATTGCGCAGCGGATGGCTCGACCTCGACTGTGACGACGCGGGCGTCTGGCGCATCCGCTTGACGCCGGACCCAGGGCATCCCGACTTCCCTGGAAGGACGTACTCGCGTTCGACGCCGACCTGTCTGACGGCTACGCCGGTGCTGCCGATCCGGCAGCGCTGATCGAGTAGGTTTGCTCGGCCCGCTTGTCTGCTGCGGCGGCCTGCACGTTCTGGGCGACGATGATGATCGGCAGCAGCACAAGCTGGCGGTGCGGAGCGTGATCTCAGCAGCGGGAAGCCCGCCGGCCAAGAGGGCAGCGAGCAGCGGCTCGGCGTCGTCGACCGTGTCCAGCTCGACGACGGGTAGGACGCCGAGGGCACGCACCTGCTCGATCGATTCAGCTAGGGATGTCTGGGCGGCCGTGCTCACGGCTCAGCCTCCTTTGCGCGCGGCGAGCTCGCGCACGATGTCGATGATCACGTCCTTGTGGCCGGAGACCACGTGCCGGCAGCCCCAGCGCACGCGTGGTCGGTACCACCTGATCGACGGTGAACCGGTGGCGGAGCGGATGCATACCGTCCCGCAGCATCACATCAGTGAGGCGAAGGGTCATGCGACTTATTCCCGCTCGATCGCCGAAGTGCGGACGACATCGACCGCGGCGTGAGTGATGAGCCCCACACGGCCGGCGTGGGAGGGGAGGGCGCTTTCCACGCCGGCCGCTGCCTCGATCATGACCGAGGCTTGGAGCTGATTGCCATTGGTCTCCTCGAACAAAGTGAGTCGGCAGCCGAACACCCGCGCCGTGAGCGAGGAGGCCGCCGATGCAAGCAGGCAGGCTGAGCGACAAGACGTAGGAGGACTAGTATCCACAGAGCTTCAGTGTCCGTGTGAGGAGTTCCGCGTGCCTGCTGAGCTGGATTCGCTGCAAGGGAGAACCGCCGTTGTCACCGGTGCTGCGAGTGGCATTGGCTACGCGACTGCATGTCGCCTCGCCGAGGCGGGCGCACGTGTTCACGCCGTGGATTCTCGTCCGGAACTGCTTGAGCAGAAGATCGCCTCGTGTCCGGCGTCCATGACCGGCCATGGTCTCGACGTCACCGACCGGGAGGCGGTCGACCGGCTCTTTGAGCAGATCGGCATTGACGGGCCGGCCTCGATTCTCGTCCTCGCCGCCGGGGTGAACGTGATTGAGAGGCATCTTGATCAGCTCACCCCAGAGGCATGGGCTGCCGTCGTCGACGTCAACCTCACCGGTGTCTTCTCTTGTGTGAGCGCGGCTCTGCCCCAGCTGCGCGAAACGAAGGGGCATGCGGTTGTTCTCGCGAGCATCGTTGCCTCGTGGCCAGACGCCATCGCCGGCCCTGCATACCAGGCCTCGAAGGCGGGCGTGCTCCAGTTTGTCCGGGCGGCCAACGCCGAGGAGCACCGGAACGGCGTCCGCTTCACGGCTCTCCTTCCCGGTATGGTGAACACAGAGCTGATGGACAAACGCCCGGTCCCCCCGCCGGAGGAACTTCGGCAGACCGCGATCCAGCCGGACGACATCGCCGCGACAATCCTCTTCACTCTGATGCTGCCGAGGCGCGCGTGCATCGGCGAGCTCACCATCGTGCCGACGCTGCACCAAGCGATCGGTCAGACGCTCTGAGATCAGAGTGCGAACCGCTCCTTCGCGCCCTCGGCCAACTCGATGCCTAGCCCGGGCGCATCCGACGCGTGCACCCAACCATCCTTCAGATCCGGCGGCTGATTGACGAAACCCTCCCAGCCGATGCCGCGGTACGCGTCGTACTCGATCAGCGGCGCATCGCATGCGAGGATCACTTGCAGTCCGGCGGCAAGCCCGATAGACGTGCCGGAAGAGCAGGCGATGTGCGGGATGCAGTCGAGGTTCCATGTGGTGACGATGTCCGCCACCCGCTTGGCCTCGGAGATGCCGCCGACGCCGGTCGCGTCGGGCTGGACGATGTCGAAGACCCGCAGCTGGCAGATTTCGATGTACTCGAACCGAGTCATTAGGGACTCGCCCCCCGCGAGCTTCATCGAAATCCGCTCGCCCAACCAAGAGTGATCGGCAACGTACTGGCTGAGGCTGTGGGTCATGATCGGTTCCTCGAAAAAGACGACGCCTAGCTCCTCTAGTTCGCGCGCTATTGCGAGCGCGGTGCGCCGGTCATACGCCATGTTCGCGTCGACCCCGAGCTCGACGTCATCGCCGACGGCGTTGCGCACCTCAGCTACTAGGTGCCGTGCCGCGACTGCGTCGCCGCCGATGCGCAGTTTGATCGCGGTGAAACCTTCCTCTACCGCTTGGACGCACTCGGGCAAGATCTCTTCCACTGGTTTGAGGCTCGGCGCCAAGTAGGCGCGGACGGAGGTCTTCTCAGCCCCGAGCAGGCGGTAGACGGGGAGGTCGGCAACCTTCCCAAGCAGGTCCCAGAGTGCGATGTCGACGCCGCTCAGTGCGTACGTCTCGACGCCCCGCCGCCCCCACATGTGGGTGCTTTCGAACATCTTCCGCCAGAGGCGGCCGAGATCCAGCGGATCCTCGCCGATGATCATCGGCCCGAGCAGATCGTTCACGATCGGCCCGACGGTGCGGAAGTATTCAGCGGAGAACCCGGCCTCGCCGACGCCGGTAATGCCCTCGTCGGTCTCGACCTCGACGAGGATGCTGCCCTTTGTGCTGACGGACATCGCGCCCCACCGAATGGGCGTGTCGAGGCGCTTTCCGACCGGTCGGGCCGTGACCTTAGTAATCTTCAAGTGGTCCTCGCTCTCGTCGTAGGTGCACGGAACGCACGTTCAACTGGTGCCGCACGGAGATGCCGCGGAAGCCAGCGCAGCGATGCGTCTGTGGCACCGCCGGTCAGATACTCGATGCCGACGAAGCCGTGGTAGCCCGACTCGGTGAGGGTGAGGACAATCGCCTCGAAGTCAAGCTCGCCGGTGCCGGGCGCTCCGCGGCCGGGCCAGTCGGCGAAGTGGACGTGTGCTAGGACGTCGGCGACGCGTCGTATTGTCACGACCGGGTCGCCGCCCTCCCGCGCGACATGGTAGATGTCTAGAAGGAGCCGTACGCCCGGGCGGTCGATCGAGCGGACGAACTCGGCCGCCTCCTCCGCGTCGTGAAGAGCGTAGTTCGGCGTATCGAATGAGTTGAGCGCTTCGACCACGATCGTTAGGCCCGCCGGCTCCGTGGTCGCACAGGCGCGCCGGAGGGTATCCGCGGCACGGCTGAGCTCCGCCTCCCGGTCGGCGACTGTGTTGCCGACCAACGCGGTAATGTGACGTGCGCCGGTGGCGACCGCGAAGCGGACCGCGCGCGAAAAGAGCTTCAGGCATTCGTCCTCGCGGCCGGCGACGTTGAGGATCCCGCGATCGCCGGCCAACATGTCCCCGGGCTCGAAGAGAAAGCCGACGAGCTGGGCGCCGGAGGCGACAATCGGGGAAATGAGTGTCTTCTCGTCCGGGAACGGCGACCACATCTCGGCATACGAGAAGCCGGATGCTGCGGCGGCTCCAAAACGCTCAACTAACGGTAGGTCGTTGTACAGCGTGCCGCAATTCGCCGACCACTGCATCAGCGCGCGCTTCCTTCGAGCTGAGCTTTGGGAGCGGCCGTCGACGCGCGGACGACCAGTTGCATTGGCACCAACTCAACGCGCGGCTCAAGGTTCGGGTCAATGAGCCGTGAAGTGACCATGCGTGCGACTCGGTAAGCGACGTCGTCAAGCGACCTTGTAATCAGTGTCAGCGGTGGCGAGAAGACAGATGCAAAGTCGCTATCGTCGGTCAAGACCAATGAAACGTCGTCAGGAATTCGCAGGCCGCGCGAGGCGAGGTGTTCAAGTATTCCGACATTGACGGTCAAGGGCGTACCCGCGAGGATCGCAGTCGCGCCAGCGTTGAGCAACTCGTCGACTAGTCTCCATCCGGATTGCCGGGTGATTGCGTCGAAGGGAACGACGATTTCACCCGCGCTACGCAGGCCCAACGCCGCGATCGTGGCTCTAAATCCGGCTCTTCCTTCTCGCCCAGTTCGTACTCCCGGGGTCACAGTTGCGATCCCGATCACCTCGTGGCCAAGCGATGCAAGATGCTCGACTGCCTCACTGACGGCGGAACGGTGGTCGGTCACTACCCTGTCAGCGAGAACGCCCCTAACCTCCCGGTCAAGGAGAACGATCGGCCCGCCAGCCTCGGCGAGAAGAGCAGCTGTCGCGGGTGCACGGTCATCGACGAGCGATAGGACCAATGCATCGACACGCCGAGCCCGCAGTGATTCGAGTGCGACTCGCTCCCCAGCGGCTTCCCACCCAGAGCTCGCTATTAGAAGGCCGATGCCGTCCCGGCGAAGCGTCTCTTCCAAGACCTCTGCGATTCGACCGAAGAAATCGTTGCTGATGGCTGGCACGAGCAAACCAACCAGGCGCGTCTTCGTCGTTCGGAGGCTACGGGCAGCAACGTTCACTCGATAATCGAGGCGGCGAAGCACTGCTACGACCCGCGTTCGTGTCTCGGGCGCCACGTTCGGGGAGGCATTGAGAACGCGTGAGACTGTCGTTCTCGAGACATTCGCCTCGCGCGCGATGTCCTGAATGGTCGGTTCTGGGGAAGTCTTTCTCATCCGCCTCAGGTTTGGGAACGTTCCCGAACTAAACTGTCCGCCTGAAAAGCAGCGAGCTGGGCCTGCTGCCTAGTCGATGTGGCCACCGTAGTAGTGGATGCCAAGCCTCCGTTTCGGAGACGGCCAGCCTGCGGTTGCGTCCGCGCGGATGTGGCATCGGGATCGACGATGAGGGGCGCGGGGCGGTTCCCTTGCGGGCCGCCGAAGGCCGTCGGTTTCGTCATTGCAGAGCGGCCTCCTTCGCCTCGACGAGATACGGCTTGAGGATCTCGTAACGGAACCGTAGGCCGTGGCCGGGCGCATCGATTGGTCTCGCGATTCCGGCTCGAATCTCGATCGGGGTCTCGAGCAGGCGTTCGAAGAGTGGCAGGTACTCCAGATTGAGCGCGTTCGGCACGGTACAGGCCAAGTGGACATGTATCTCGGGGATGAAGTGCGGCGCAAGCGGCAGGCTCCACTCGAGTGTCGAGCGGGCTACCTGACGCCAGCCCGTCACGCCGAGACGGATGACGTCTGGCTGCGGAATCCTGATCGCGCCAACCCGGAAGTACGCAGAGAACTCGTGTGGCGTGAAGAGCGTCTCTCCCGCTGCAAGCGGAACCTCCGCCGATTGCTGAAGGAGTGCGTAGCCACGGATGTCGTGCGGTGGGAGAGGCTCCTCAAGCCACGCGATCTCGTACGGCGCGAACGCGCGCAACCGCCGGACGGCCTCGGTGAGGTCCCAGGCCATGTTGGCGTCCACGAACAGCTCGCACTCATCACCGATCGCGGCACGCACTGCCCGCACCCGGTCGACGTCCTCGCGCAGCGACCGTCCCACCTTCATTTTGACGGCCGAGAATCCCTGATTGCGGTAGTCCGCCATCTGCTGAGCAAGCGTGTCGATCGGGAGCGCGAGATTCACAGCGCTAGCATACGCTGGGATCTCGGAACGGTGGGCGCCCAGATATCTGTAGAGAGGCAGACCCGCTGCGCAGGCCAGCGCATCCCAGAGCGCCGTATCGGCGGCTGCGATTGCCATCGCCGTAACGCCTGCGGCACCGACGAAGTGCAGCTTCTCATGGAGTTCGCGCCAGATCACTTCCACGTCATGCAGCTCTCGGCCGAGCAGCAGCGGTGCGATTTCGTCGCGCAGAAGCGCGAGAACGGCGGAGCCGCCCTGGCCGACCGTGTACGTGAAGCCGACTCCGCGAGCGCCCTCACTGGTGTTGACCTCGCAGATCACTAGTTCGAAGTGGGAGATCTCATATTGGCTAGCCCCAATCGGGCCTTCGGGCCACCAAACGTTGCGCGGCACGCGATAGTGAGTGACGAGAACGTCGGTGACAATCATGGCAAGGCCTCCGCAAATTCGTCGATTTCCTCGGCGCCGACGAGTACGCCGAACTCGAGGTCGTACCTGCGACTCTCTCTTGGAGGCAGCATCACCGGGTAGCCCTCCGCTACCAGTTCGGTGGGGTTTCCGAAGGGATTCGTCGCCGGCTCGAGGCCGATCGCATAAAGCCCTTCACGCATCATGTGCCAGGCAAGGTAGGTCGGCAGTTGGCGGTGCTCATAACTCAGGTAGAAGCCGATGCCGCCACGCAGGGCTCGATTGACAAGCGCCAGCCGAATCCTGCCGTCGACACCTGCCTTCGGGCGCAGGACGTAGCCCTCAAAGGTGAAGCCGGGCTGCGGCGGGGTGACCATGCGCCAATCGCCCCCGCTTTCGCCGTCCGTCGAGTAGTCCAGTGGCGAGGGCTCCTCGTCGACGGACATAAGCAGTTCTGCCCCATCGTCGACGAGCGGGTAGCCGAGGTTGAAGTGGTAAAGCAGCTGATGCGGCGTCTCGTACCAGCCCTCATTTGTCACCGTGTCCGTGAGGCGGACTGTGTTCGAACCCAACTCTGTCTCGTAACTGCGGCGCAGCGAGAGGTTCTCGCCATAGGCGACGTCCTGTCTGACAACGCCGTCGACTCGCAAGAGAAGTCGCCCGTCGTCCCAGACTTCGTCGAACGAGAACCGGCTGGCCGGAGTGACGGCGATCCTGTCGTGCGTTCCGTACCGCGCGGTCATCCGCTGCGTAAACCCGAAGGAAGAGGTGTCGATCTCCTGCGGCACTCCGATCGAGACGAGCCCGGCGGTGTTGAAGAGTCCGCCGAGGCCGACACGCAGCCAGGCGTAGGGATCGAGATCACCCTCGTAGTGCCACGGGCCCGCGAGCCCCTTGGGGGGCAGCCAGCAGAGCCCGGCGCCGGCGAATTCGGCGAGGCCCACGTCCATGCCACGGTCCGGGAGAACTGAGAAGGCCAGTCCGGATCCTGTGCGAATGACGATCGCGCGTAGCCCGCGCGCGTGGCCTTCCTCGTGGCGAAGAAGCTCGATTCCGCCGAGTTGGGCGATGTTGCCGACGCGGCGCATGAGCTCTTCCTTGGAGTGCTCCCTCTCATAGATGAACATCAGCTCTCCTCCTGGTATTCGCCCATCGAGAGGCCACGAGCAGCCTCGAAGTTCACGTCACGAGGCAGGAAAGAGCTCGTACCGAACACGGCTGCGCGACGGTGAGAGGTCGCTCGACGGGCGAAGGCGGACAACCGATTCACCGTGACCGCCCAAATACCCGTTCGATCTGATGGTCGCCTGCGAAATCGGGATCCGCAGGCACCAGGTGTCTGGCCGGTTGGTGATGGATGGCCAGCGACGACAAGCCGTCCCCTCAGGGTGGGTCACGAGATCAAACACCTCGTGTACTAGCGGCGTCCCCAATGGATTCGGGATCGTTCCCAACCTATGCCATCGTCGTTATGCCGTCAAGGAAGATTTGCATTCCCAGCTTGACACTCCCGAGGTTGGCCCGGTCGGTAAGCCCGAGGGAACCTTCTGGGGCGGGCTGAAGGCACTCCACCCCGCGGCGGATGCGGAAATCACGCGCTGATCCCCGATGCCGCGATGGCCGCACGACTCTCGATCCGCGCTCAGTGATCAAGATCACGTTGCTCGCCGTGGCCTCTTGACGGCGGGGGGACGGCGGCGTAGTTTGGGAACGATCCCAGACCAACTCACCTGAGGGCGCGGCTCGTTGGTTGCTGAAATCACCATTCCGTCGATCGGGATCGCCATGACCGAGGCGCTTCTGCTCAAGTGGCTGAAGCAGCCGGGCGACGAGATCGCTAAGGGCGATCCCGTCGTCGAGATTGAGACTGATAAGGCCACGATGGAGCTCGAAAGCCCAGCCGACGGTCAGCTCGGGCCGCATCTCTTTGAGCCGGGCGCGATCGTACCCGTCGGCACCGTCATCGTCACGATTGGTGTCGGCGGGGAGAAGACCGAAGAACAGCCTGCTGTCCCATCCAAAGGGGGGTCGGAGACGGAGCCACTGCCCCCCGTGAGTGGAGCCCCTACTCGTGGGGCTTCACGGCGCGCAACCGCGTCGCGCAGGCCGCACACATTGAGCCCGCGCGCGCGGCGGCTCGCGCAAGAGCGCGGCGAGGCAATCCCGCGCGTGGATGAAGAGACGCTCCGCATCGATCGATTCCGTGATGTCATCGCTGCGAAGGTGAGCAAGGCGTGGCGCGAGATCCCACACTTCGCTGTGACGCGCGAAATTGACGCTGAACGCATGCTCGCGGCGCTCGATGTGCTTAGGGCACAGGGCGGTCAGCAGCCTGTGTCAACGGTGACCGATCTCCTCCTCAGAGCGCTCGCCCTTGCCCTGCAGGAATGCGATCAGGGCGAGGGGCACGTGGGGCTCGCCGTCGCCACGCCATTCGGGGTTGTCAACCCGGTCGTGTGGAACGTTCTTGCGCTAGACCCAGCCGCGCTGGCTCGAGAACGCGCCGCGGCGGTCGAGCGGGCGCGCGCGGGAAGGCTCACACCAGAGGACATCGAGACCGTCCCGCCCTCGACACTCTCGAACCTCGGGGCGTTCGGGATCGACCACTTCACGGGCCTTATCGCACTCGGTCAGACAAGCCTGCTCACGGTCGGCCGTGCGATGCCTCGCGTCGTCGCTGACGGCGAGCGTCGGATAAGTGTGAGGACAACTTTCCACGCGACTCTGAACTCAGACCACCGGATGATCGATGGCGCGGAGGCTGCACGTCTGCTGGCCGCATTCGCCCAGGCGGTTGAGAACATGACAGCTCAGTTCTAGGAGGGCACGCATGACCGAGATGTCGACTATCACACCGGACGGGCTGCTCGAGATCCAGCTCGACGGACTGCCGGCGCGTGAACTCGAGGAGTGGCTCGAGACCATGCTCGTCATCCGGGAGTTTGAAGAGGCGCTGGAGCCGCTGACTATGAGCGGCAAGATCCCCGGCAGCGCACATCAGTCGTCCGGCCAGGAGGCCGTCGCTGTCGGATCGATACGAGCACTAAAGCCTGATGACCTCGTTGCGAGCCCGCACCGTCCCCACCACCACGCACTCGCGAAAGGGATGTCGCCTCGCGTCGTGATGGCCGAGCTGTGGGGTCGCTCGACCGGCTGCGCCGGCGGGCGCGGCGGGACGATGCATCTAAACGACTTCTCGCTCGGCTACCTCGGCTCCAACGGCGTCGTAGGCGCCGCCGTCGGGATAGCGATGGGCGCGGCACTTGCGGCGAAGATCCGGAAAAGCGGCCAGGTTGCTCTGGGCTTCTTTGGCGATGGCGGCGCGAACACCGGCCGTACATGGGAGTTCGTCAACTTCGCAGCTGTCCAGAAGCTGCCGCTAATCGTCTTTTGTGAGAATAACCAGTACGCGGTCGAGACGTTTATCGGCCGTTCAGCCGCCCTGCACAACTCGATCGCCGACCGCGCCTCCGGCTTCGGGCTGCCTTCCGTACAGATCGACGGCCAAGACGTCGGCGCTGTCTACCGCGCCACACTCGAGGCTCGGGAACGTGCCGCGACCGGGGAAGGGCCGACATTCGTCGAAGCGCTGACCTACCGCTATCACGGCCATCTCACCGCCGAGGTCGCGGACTACCGCACTGAGGAGGAGGTTGAGTCGTGGCGCCAGACAAAGGACCCGATCGAACGCCTGCGCTGCGCGCTGGAGACCACAGCGCAGCTCGCTCCTGGCCGGTTCGAGGAGCTCAAAGCGAAGGCTGTCGCGGTCGTCGCTGACTCGATCACCTATGCGGAACAGTCACCACTGCCGGACCCGGCAACGGCCGCCGACGGCGTGACGGCAATCCCCTTTGACCCGAAAGGACCGGCCCGGCCATGAATGACAAGGTCACAGTTGGTCAGGCGTTCCAGCAAGCCATGCGCGAGGAGATGCGGCGCGACGAATCGATCTTCATTCTTGGCACTGACCTCTTCATCCGCGGCGGCCACTTCGCGCAGGTCAAAGACATTGGCCCCGAGTTTGGACGGGACCGTGTGATCGACGCGCCGATCTCCGAGGCGGCGATGGTCGCCGCAGGCGTCGGCGCTGCGATGAACGGCATGCGGCCAGTGATCGATCTGAACTTCATCGACTTCTCCTTTGGAGCGATGGACGAGATCGCGAACCAAGCCGCGAAGGCCCGGTATCTGTGGGGAAATCCGGTGCCGCTTGTGATCCGCGGCTCCTCGGGCGTTGCTGGTTACGCGGCGCAGCACAACAACAGTCTCGAAGCCTGGTTCATGCACATGCCAGGGCTCGTCGTTGTGATGCCATCCAACCCGGCAGACACGAAGGGGATTCTCAAATCGGCCCTGCGCGGAGATGACCCAGTGATCTTCCTCATGCATAAGAAGTTGACCGGATCCCGCGGCACTGTCGGTGGCCCCGACGACCTCGTGCCGATCGGCAAAGCGGCGATCGTTCGCGTTGGGAGCGATGTGACCATCCTTGCTTCCGGGATAATGGTGCAGAAGGCGTTGGCTGCAGCCGACACGCTTGCGGCCGACGGTGTCGAGGCAGAGGTGATCGATCTCCGAACGATCTTCCCACTCGACACCGAAGCGATCCTCGAATCCGCCCGGAAGACGGGACGTGTCGTCGTCGTCACCGAGGAAGCGCCCTACGCCAGCGTTGCGTCCGAGATTGCCGCGCTCGTCCAGGAAGAGATCTTCGAGTATCTCGATGCTCCGGTGGCTCGCGTGACCGCCGCCCACGCGCCGATCCCGCACTCCCCGGAATTGATCGACGCGCTCGTCCCGCAAGTCGACACGATCGTTCGAACAGTCAGGGACTCGCTCGAGCGCTGGCCCGTCAGCAACTCAGAAGGGATCAGCACATGACCAAATATGGCCAGACTCTGACCGTGATTCAGGCTTACGGACGACATTCATGACAGAGCAGACGGCCCGCACGGCGCTGGTAACCGGTGCTGCACAGGGCATCGGTCGGGCGTGTGCCGAGCGGTTCCTTGCCGAGGGCTGGAAAGTGATCGGCTGGGACGTCGCTCCCGCCAGCGACTCCCGGATCGCATGGCAGACGGTCGACATTTCCGACTGGGATGCAGTCGCGGCCGCTGGAAAGCAGATCGACCGACTCGACGCTGCCGTAAATTGCGCAGCAATTGCTCGACTAACGCCAACGCTGGAGATGAGCCGTGACGACTGGGATCGGACAATCGCGGTCAACCTCAGCGGCGCGTACTACGTCTCGCGTCACCTATACCCGGCGTTGCGGGCTGCGCAGGGCGTGCTTGTCCACCTTGGCTCCGTAAGCGGTAAGAACATCACAACCAACCGGGCCTCGTACAGTTGCGCGAAAGCGGGCATCGTCGCGCTTACGCAGGTCCTCGCGGTCGAATGGGCACTGGCCCGCTCGGGTGTCCGTGTTCTAGCCGTCAGCCCCGGCCTTACCCTGACCGAGCAGCCGCTCCAGCGCATCAAGTCCGGTGCCATTGACGAGGAGACACTGCTCGGCCGTGTGCCGACGCATCGCTGGGTGCAACCCGAGGAGATTGCAAGCGCTGTCTTCCGTCTCGTCGGAGAGGATTTCACCGCTCTCCACGGTTCGGTTGTCTTTTTGGATGCCGGCTACGACGCCTGGGGAGGCCACTTCTAAGTGGCCTTTCAGTACGAATCGCTTGACGGCAAAGTCGTCCTTGTGACCGGCGCCGGTCGCGGCATCGGCGCGGGGATCGCAGAGGCGTTCGGAGCGCAGGGCTCGACTGTTGTGGTCAATGACTTGACCGCGGACCAGACTGCAGGGACGGTCGAAGCGATCGTCTCTGCCGGCGGGGCGGCGGATGCAGCTCCCGCTGACGTCGCCAATCGCGCCGCTGCGCAAGCGCTCATCGAACGAGTCACCGACCGGTATGGGCGCCTTGACGTGCTCGTCAGCAATGCCGCGATCAATCCCGTCGTCCCACTGATCGAGATGACGCAGGAGGCGTGGGAGCAGACCCAGCAGGTCAATTTGTGGGGCACACTCCACTGCGGGCAGCCGGCGGCGCGCCAGATGGTCGCGCAGGGGGGAGGATCCATCGTCGTTATCGGCTCGCCGGCCGTCCAGGACGCCTATACGGGCCAGGCGCCCTACTGCGTAGCAAAGGCGGGCCTACAGATGCTCGCGATGTCGATGGCCTGGGAGTGGGGGCCGCTTGGGGTGCGCACGAATGTCGTCCAGCCCGGTTGGATTGAGACGGAACTCAACCGCGATTACCTGTGGTCCGACGTTCGCCTCCGTGATCGCGTGATCGCCGTCATTCCGCTTCGCCGCACGGGACAGCCGCAGGACGTCGCGCGTGCCGTCTTGTGGCTCTGTTCTCAAGATGCCGAATACGTCAACGGAGCAACGCTCCAGGTCGATGGCGGCCTTCTCGCCGGACGGCCGAAAACGTGAGGGGGTGGTTGTTGAACGGATCCTCAAATGAGGTAGACGGACCAAGAACGTTATCCCTCAAGGGAGAGGAATCATGAGGAAGAACTTCCACCGAACTCTGACGGCGCTTGCCCTCGTCTCAATCGCTGCCGTCGGGCTTCTCGCCTCCGCTGGCTCCACTGGCGCAGCGAAAAAGCCGTATATCATCTGGCTCGAGATCGGAGCTGGGAATCCGTACTGGGACGCGCAGCACAAAGCTGCCGCCGAAGCCGGTCGCCGTTTGGGCTTCGACTTCAAAGCCGTGAGCGGCAACTCGAGTGCCTCTGACCAGGCGGCGATCCTAAAGCAACTCGTGGATCAGAAGCCGAGCGTAATCATGCTCAACGCGGTGGACCCGAAGGCGATGGGGCCCTCGCTCGCCTACGCGAAGCAGCACGGCGTTCCAGTCCTCGAGATCTACGCCGTCAATCCTGCCGCGACCGACAGCATCACGTTTGACGAGCTCCGCTCGGGCAGGGTGGACGCAGAGTACGCGGCCACGCTGCTCAAGGAGCGGTATGGGAAAGCAACTGGGCAGATTGCCGTCCTACATGGGATCCTTGGTCAGCCTCAGAGTGACCTTCGTGCGAATGGCTTCATCAATTACGTGAAGAAGAACCTGCCGGGTGTCAAGATCGTCGCCGTCCAGGGAACCGACTGGACAGCCGATAAGGCGTCGGCGGCAATGCAGGACTGGCTCGTCAAATATCCAAGCCTCTCGATGGTATACGGCCTGAGTGACACGATCTCTGTGCCGGCGGTAAACGTCGCTCAGCGGCAGAACAGGCTGTGCACCGAGCAGAACAACTGGACGGCCAACAAGAACTGCATCGTGTTCGTCTCCGTCGACGGCTTCTTCTTGAACGAGGTAGCCAAAGGACGGCTGTTTTCAACTGAGCTGTACTCGCCTCAATGGACCGGCTGGAAGATGGTCCAAGTCGCCTACAACATGGCGTTGAAGAAGAAGGTGCCCAAAGTCAGCTACCTCAAGTCGATGCTCGTCACTAAGCAAAATGCAGCCTGCGTTTTGAAGATGACCAACGACATGATCAATAAGCTAACGACATTCCCCTTCACGGCGGCTCCGACGTTGCAAGGAATCGCGTCGAACGTGTACCACTGCCAGGTCCTGGACGCGAACATGTAAGGCGGATGGGTTCGGGCCCCGTTTCTATGCGGGACGGGGCCCAGCCCATGGGCGTTGAGGAATTTCGCTCTAGTAAATGAACGCGGACGCAGTCACAACGACGGACAACACCGCGGCGTCACTTGCATCATGGTCGCGTCGATCTGTGTCGAATTTGTTCGCATACCGGAACCTCGACGGTTGGTTCTTAATCCTGATGACAATCGGACTGCTGGGCGTCTTCTGGGGTATCCAGCCGGCGTGGCTGAACCGATACACATTCCAAAACATTGTTGCCGAATTCACGCCGCTCGCGCTGGTCTCGGTGGCGATGACCTTCGCCATCATCTCGAGTCACATCGACCTCTCGCCTGGCTCGATGATCGGGCTGACAGGAGCTGTCATCGGACTTGTCTTCACGTCGACCGGCAACATCTGGCTCGCCCTCCTTGCAGGACTCGGAACGGCAATAGGCACCGGCCTCCTGCACGGCCTGCTGGTTGCCGGGTTAGGTCTGAACGCGATTATGGTCACGCTCGGTACATTTATTTGGGCGCGCGGTCTTACGATTGGTGCGAACGCAGGCAGCCCAATCCAAGTACAGGGTGGCCTCCCAGATGTCGTCAACGCGAGCTGGGCAGGCTTCACGCTGACGGCGCCTCTCCTCGTCGTCACGTACGTTGCGGGTGCGTACCTGCTCTCGCGGACGAAGCTCGGCCGATACACCTACGCGATGGGAGGGGATCTCGCCTCTGCCCGGCGTGCGGGCATCAGCGTTGGCTTCTACACCACAGCGATTTTCTTGCTGATGGGGACGATGATCGCGGTTGCTTCCTTCATCGAGGTCGGTCAGCTCGGCTCCGCTACGGCGGGGGCCGGAACGAACATCGAGCTCGACTCGATTATCGCAGTGATCATCGGAGGCAGCCAGCTCGCTGGCGGTGAGGGGAGCGTCGGACGGACTGCCCTTGGCGTCATCTTCATGAGCATCCTGAGCAGTGGTCTACTCAACCTCGGGCTGACGGACGCCGCGTTCCAACTTTACCGGGGTGCCACCCTTCTCATTGTTCTCTCCGTGCAAGTGCTTATCCGAAATGTGATAGGTGGAAAGCAGCGGACTCGGATTCCATCTCTTGAACCGGAAACAACATAACGCCAACCTCACCGACCAGGAGCCCAACATTCCACGCTATTCAGGGGTAGCAGGGCAGTCGAGAAGTTCGAGGCATCACTTCTTGCGGATGTAGACAGGGCAAATGGCTGAGCCTGGCGAGCGTTCTGTGCTTCAAATGTTTGGGATCTCCAAGCGGTTCCCAGGCACCGAAGCGCTTGTAGACGTGAATCTAGAGATCAACCAGCCGATGATCTACGGTCTTGTCGGCCAAAATGGCGCGGGGAAGTCAACACTGCTGAAGATCCTCGCCGGTGAGTACAGGCAATCCTCGGGGGAGATCCGGATCGAAGGTAACGCGGTCGACATCTCTAGCCCACGGCGGGCGCACGAGCTCGGGATCGGAATCGTCTACCAGGAGTTCAGCCTGCTCCCTAACCTTTCCGTCGCGCACAACATCTCGCTTGGACAGGAGCCGATCAACGGGCTCCGGATCGATGAGCGCAGGCTATTCGCGGATGCTCGGGAGGTGCTCGGTCGTATCGGAGCTGAGGCAATCCTGCCGGAACGAAAAGTCGCTGATTTGCCGCTCTCAGAGCGGCAACTGGTCGAAATCGCCAAGGTGCTGACGATACGGCAGCCCCGCATCCTCATCTTTGACGAACCGACCGCCGCGCTCCCCGAGGACGACGTCGAGCGCCTGTTCCAGATCATGGCCAGCCTGCGCGACCATGGCGTGACGATCATCTTCGTCAGCCATCGGTACCGAGAGGTTCTGGACGTCTGTGAAAGTATCACGGTGCTCCGCAACGGACGTGTCGTCGGAAACCTCGATCGGAGCGAGGCGACGTTGGAGCGGCTTGTGGACCTGACTCTGGGTCAGAAGGCTGAGACGGTCTTCAGCCGACAGGCGCACTCCGTGCTCGACGGCGATCCTGTCCTTGAGGCAAGAGGCCTAACGGTCGGGACGAAGGTACGCGGGGTCGACCTTAGCGTCAGGCGTGGCGAGATCCTCGGTATCTGCGGCCTTCTCGGCTCAGGCCAGAACGAGCTGGCCCGTGCGCTTGGCGGAGACGCGAGGAATGTCGGCGGAATGATCCGAGTCGGCGACAACGAGGTGAAGACCGACTCGCCACAGCGGGCGCTCAGGCACGGGATCGCCCTCATCACTGAGAACCGCCAGGATGAGGGGCTTTTCCCCGACATGCGCGTGGCTGCGAACATCAGCATTGCATCACTCGGGAAGGTGCTGGCCGCTCCAGCAGTGCGGATGCTCAGCCGCCGCAAGGAGCGGCGGCTTACGCGTGAAGCTGCTGCAGGTGTGGGGATTGCGTCAGGAGTACTGTCGCGGCTTGTTCGCGTCCTCAGCGGCGGCAATCAGCAGAAGGCGCTCCTTGGCCGCTGGCTAATGCGCCGCTGCGACCTGCTCGTGATGATCGAGCCAACGCGTGGTGTCGATGTCGGCGCGAGGCTTGAGATCTACGGTCAGATTGAGCGTCTTGTCCACGAGGGCACTGCCGTCGTCGTCGTCTCGACAGATGTTCCGGAGGTAATGGGTCTCGCCGACCGGTTGATCACCCTCTACCAGGGTCGCATCACTGCGGAGTTCGACCCGCGTGTTGCGACCGAGCAGCAAGTCTCGCTCGCGATGCAGGGTGCGCTTGCGGAGATTGCGCCCGAGCGGGACACCGAGGTACTCCGGTGAGCTCGGCGCTGGCCACGATACGCGACAGGGCGCGTGAGCGCGTCGGCGGTGGCTATGGTGGGCGTGAGTTCGCGCAGAGCTTCGGCATCATCGCCGTCGGTGTTGCCCTACTTATCGTTTTCGACCTCACTGCGAGCTCGTTCCTCGCCGCCGGAAACATTCGCAATATCTTCATGCAGACGTCCGTGATCGGTGTCGCGGCCATCGGTGAGACGATCGTGATGCTGACCGGCGGCATCGATCTCTCTGTCGGAGCGATCGCCTTCATGGGCGAGGTGTTTGTCGCGGATCTGACCATGAGCGGCCACTCCCTCGGGTTCGCACTCACAGCATCACTCTTGGCCTGCGCCGGTATGGGCCTGCTGAACGGCATCCTCGTCGTCGTTGTTCGGATCGAGCCGATCCTTGCCACGCTTGCGTCGCTGCTCGTCGCGGCGGGGCTCGGCAAGCTCGTCCTCAACCTTCGTTACCTTCAGCCAACGAATCCGGTCTTTGGCCGGCTCGCGACAACGAATGTGATCTTCAATTTGCCGATCATGGTTGTGGTCATGGTGGGCCTTTATGTCGTAGGCGCGTTCGTGATGCAGAAGACCCAATTCGGACGCAGCATTTACGCGGTCGGGGGGAACAAAAGAGCGGCTCGACTGAGTGGTCTTCCGGTGGCCCGTATCACGATCGCCGCCTATACGCTCGCCGGATTCCTATACGGAGTTGGCGGTTTCCTTACCGTCGGGCAGTTGGGGCTCGTCAGCCAGAACGATCTCGCCAGCGCAAACTTCCAAGCGATCATCGCTGTCCTCGTGGGTGGCCTGAGCGTCTCGCGTGGCGGTCTCGGCCGGATTGAGCGGACACTGATCGGTGTCCTCATCGTCGGCATGATGACCAACTACCAGACGATCAAGGGCATCGACCCGGCATTCCAGCAGGCACTCCTCGGAGGCCTGCTCTTTGCGGCGATCCTCGTCGACCGACTCATCCGCGGGCGGAGCTAGATCTTGCTATAGGCGAGGCCGCTCGGGAGCGCTGGCGACTACTTGACCCCGGCGAGTAGTTTCGCCAGCGCTACGCTGAGGGCGCGCGAGTCGAACCTCGTGCCGAGGCGGGGGTTCACGCTGACCGCGCTCGAGTAGCGTGCGACAGGCAATTCGACAGTCGGGCGGCGGTGGACGGTGCTACCGCGTGCTACCAGGAGGATTCGTAGACGCCCGCGAAGAGACGCTGGAACGTCATCGCTTCAGCGTGCGCAAGAGCCTGCAAAGCGAGGAGAACGCGTGAACTGGCGGGAGTACCCGTTTCACGATGAGCGGGTCGACAAGCTGGGGGTCACTGGTTCGAGCCCAGTACCGCCCATCCCCTCAATCGCAGGCCAGCAGCGGGCTCGCTCCTCTGACCAGGCCGCGGCATGCCAAAGTCGTGCCCTTTCCGAGCGGCGGGATGCTTCTCGGGTCGAGCTGTGAACTGCTGAGCGCATTCGCAGACTCGGGCCTCTCTGGTACGGCGATCTACGCATCTCGGGGCTGCCTAAGGCAAGTCGGTGGGCCGCGACCCGAGAGGTCTGACGAGGATCGCGGCGGCCTACGAATCGCGGCAAGGCGCAGGGTCTAGGAGCTCGATCCAGGGCGTCTGACACTATTCGTCTTCATGGCCGTGCGGATTCGCTATATGGGCAACAAGCACACGTTAGCCCCCCACGTAGCTGAGCTTGTTGCAGCGCAGCGGTCAACAGGGCCACTTATCGACCTCTTCTGCGGCATGTGTTCCATCGGCTCCGCTGTAGCGGCCACGGGTCGCGCCGTCTGGGGTAACGACATCCAGGCGTATGCTTCTCTGGCGGCGCGGTGCCATCTTTCGAGTCGCGAGGCGCCCATGCGGTCAGACGGGATCGCCCATCTCCTCGCCGACCCATTCTGCTCCAACCTGCGAGCGCTCTCGCGCCGATTTGCCAAGGCACTTGCAGTCGAGCGCGACGCTCTTGCGAGCGCCAGCCGCGTGAAATACCAGGCGGCGTATGAGAGTTGGTTGCACGCTGGAAACAACAAGAGAGTCGCCGGCGAAGTCGCGCGCCTCGCGGCGGGCCCCGACACGTTTCCGTACAGGCTCTGCGCGCTCACGTTCGCATGGGGTTATTTTGGTCTGCGCCAAGCCATCGAGCTAGACAGCATCCGATACGCGATCGACACCCGCCGCACCGACGGCGGTCTGAGCAGCGACGAGGCGGATTGGGCGCTTCTTGGTCTGCTCGAAGCCGCGAGTGTCTGTAGCTCTGGCCCTGGCCACTTCGCGCAGTACCTCCGCGGCGTCAATGATGAAAGTGTCAGTCGGATCTGCCGGCAGCGGAAGCGCAGCGTCTGGGGACTGTTCCTCGATGCAGCCGACGCACAGCGACCCTTCGGGTCAACCAGATGGCGGTCGAGGAATCGCGTACTCCAAACCGACGCTCTTGAGATCTGGCCGTACCTTGATGACCTGAAAGTGCGCAACGCCGTCATCTACGCCGATCCTCCGTACAGCAAGGATCATTACTCACGCTACTACCACGTACTCGAGACGCTCGTTCGCTACGACTATCCGTCGGCGTCCGGGATCGGTCGATACAGGCCGGATCGGTTTCAGACTCCTTTTTCTTTGCGGACGGCGGTTGAGCCAGCGTTTGAGAGCCTGTTCGATGCGATCGCGGCGCGTGGGTTCACGTTGGTGCTGAGCTATCCGTCGAACGGCCTTCTGTCACGCGTGGCTGGCGAATCGCTTGACGCCATCCTGCGTCACACCTTCGATCGAGTGCGACTGGCCTTCACTGCAACCGTCCCACACTCGACGCTCGGGGCCAGGCACGGGAGCGCGCACTCGGATGCCAAGGAACTGATCTGGATCGCTTCGTAAACGACCGCGACCGGAAATCGAATGGAGGTGCCGCATTCAATGACCGCCGAAGCAGAACTCTATGACCTGCCCGTCGCCGACATCGACCCCAACCCTGAGAATCCGCGGCAGATCTTTCGACCGGCTGCAGACGAACGACTCGCGGAGTCGATCGATACGTCAGGCGTCCTTGTTCCCGTGTACGTCTATAGGAAGGACGACAAGTACGTCCTTATAGACGGCGAGCGGCGGTGGCGGCAGGCGCAGCACCTTGGTCTTGAGACGATTCCTGCTCTCGTTCGCGCTGCGGCGCCCGAGGCCACGGAGAACATCGTCGAGATGTTCAACATTCACCTTGTCCGCGCACAGTGGGAGGACATGCCGACTGCTATCGCACTCGGGAAAGTAATCGACAGGACGAAGGTGACAGATCTCGATGAGCTGAAAAAGCTCACGGGCCTCTCAAAAGAGAAGATCAAGGACTACCAGCTGATCCTTGATCTTCCGAAGAGGTACCAAGACGCGATCCGCGAGGGGTTGCCGATGAACTTCTTCGTTGAGCTCGAGGAAAACGTCATCCGGCCGCTGGCTCGCCAAAGGCCGGTGCTTTACTCGCAGTTCACCGCGGACACGATCCGCGACTCGTTCTTAGCAAAGCGGGATGCGGGCAATCTGCCAGACATCGTTGATCTCCGGAAGATGAGGCCAATCATCAAACAGGCGGCCGATGATGCAGGTGGGCTCGAGTCTGAGTCTCGCCTCGACGCAGTCGTGAAGGACCTCATCTCGAACCCCGCGAGAAGCATCGACGAAACTTTCACGGACGTCGCGCTCGCTGCCGTCGAGCTGGACCGACTGGCGGCTGCAGCGCGTTCGCTGATCTCTGCTGTCGACAGGCTCATAAGAGTCACAGAAGGGAGTGCGGACGACAGGACCCAGTTGCGGAGCGTTGTTGCGGAGACGTTGGACGCTCTCGCCACGCGCGCTCAGGCGCTCGAGTAAGGCCGTGGCTGAGCCGGAGGGAACTTCAACCGTTGACCCTTGGCGCGATCAGGTCGAAGCCATCATGGCGGCAGACGCGGCCTGGAAACGCCCTGGGGGGCCCGTACATCTCAAGGGTGTGAACTGGCTCCCCGACCTACAACACGCCAAGCATGGGCTTCTTCACCTGGCGTTCGATGGCATAGAAGACCCTTGGCGCCGACGCCTATCCGCCGCCCGGGAAGCAGGGCGCTCCATCACGGTCGCACTACCCGCAACGGCACTAGACCTGGACACGCTTGATATCGCCCAGGAGTTGCAGACGAAGGTGATCGTTCTCGATGCGATTCAAGAAGGCTCGTTGAAGGTCTACGAGTCAGTTGCTGATCTCGTCGCGCTGTATGAGTTATTCCTCGGCCCGATCGGTCTGCAACGGCTCGCAGAGCCTTTGTTGGACAAGGCCCTCGCTGAAGCGGACACGTATAAGAAGGGGCTCTACTTCGAGCAAGTGCTCTGCCTTCTTTTTAGCCAGGTCAGCTACCTGAGAGTCCTGAGCCATAGGTACATCAACGAGACGGAGGAGATAGACATCGTCCTCGGAAACCGCGCCACGGGGGAGATTCACGGCGTACTAAGCGGCCCGATCGTTCTCGTCTCTGGGAAGAATCAGAACAGCAAGGCGGGCGCACCGGAGGTCCGGGCACTCCGCGGAAACATGAGCGGCCGAAGAGGGCGTTGTAAGTTCGGCATCTTGTGTGCCGCGCGCGGCATTGCGGATACGGCGTCGACTGAGCAGATTCGTGCTACGACTGATCCTGCACTAGCCGTCGCACTGATCGACGGTGCGACGACACGTGCGCTCATCAGAAGTGGCCGACTCGACGACGACCTGGCTGAGATCCTTATACGGGCCGTAATGGACTGATACGAGCCAGGACCGTGCGGATGCGGTTGCAACAGCAGGCGGCGGGGCAACCGCGCTACGGAATCATCGATAACGAAACGGGTTAGCGTTGATCCGGCGCATCGATCCCCTGGGTCTGGGCCGCGTCGAGCTGACGCATCAACATGCTCGCGAATCCCAGCTTTTCAAGTGCGTCTTCGTCGTCGAGAGGCTGGAAAAGCTCATGCGCATCAGGATTGCGGATCCCGCGGACGGCACCTGTGAAGAGTAGGCGGTAACCCGCCTGGACGTTGCGTCCTGTTTCCGTGCTCAGGTCGGCGAGGACGACTAGCGGGTGTTGCTCGCTGAAGGCCTTGTTCATCAACTCGCTACCGTCGAGGTCGAGGCCAGTCATCTCGCGTACCCGTTTGTTGACGGCCTTCATGGCCTCAAAGATCGCCACCTCCATGTGGTTCTTGAGATAGCGCTCCGCGGCTTGACGCACGTCCGAGTGCAGAGCTGCGATCCGAGCATCGCGCGCACTCGTGGTGAGAGCGGCAGCGGCCTCAAAGGAGCGTTCGCCGATGACGAGTCTCCCGTCCCGAACACGCCACCCCTGCTGGGCGAGCTGGGCGACGATACGTTTCCGCAAGTCGTCTTGCGGCCATGTATGAAGACGACGCTCCAGCCAGCTGCCGATGAACACCCGAAGTTCGCGTCGAGCCGACGACCCACCGTCGTGAAGCCGTTCGAGCACGGCCATCACGTACTCCCACTTGCTTCCTGTCACCTCTGCCGGCACGAACTCCTCCGGAATCCCTGACTCACGGAGGAACCGGGGAAGTTGCGACCCTGTGTAGGTGTTTCCGATCTCGCGTGCGATCTCCTCGAGAGTGAGACCAGTGATCGGCGAATCGTTGTCCTCGCTCGGATCAGGTAGGGGCCGGATGACCTCGCGCCCCAATGCGCGATCTCGTCCTGGGAGCGTCAGACGGATGTCCCGAACCTGCTGAAGCCACGAATTGGGATCAGTCTCGGGATTCGGAAACACCATGTTGAACCCAGGCTGATCTTTGAAGTCGATGTAGCCCGCGCGCCGGGCAAGGATGAGCTCCCGGGCAAATGGCTGATAGTCCCGATTGGGATCGAGAGGCTCGCCTGCAGCCATCCGCTGCATGAGAAGGAAGCCGCTGCCGAGGACACCGATCTCGGCCTCCTCGAGCTCGTAGATCAGCTTCAAGAGCTGGAGGTCATCCCAACGCATTGATGGAGCTTCGCACGCGAGCCATATGGGGCGCGGCTACTCAACGTCCTCGAGGAGCCTCGCCGGCTTGACCTTAAGAGCTCTCGCGAGCCGGACAATCGTGGTGAGACGTGGCTCGCGCGCGCCGCGCTCGAGCAGAGAAATCTCGGTGCGGTGGAGGCCCGAGGCATCACCGAGCGCCTCTTGTGACAGGCCTCGCTGTGCCCGGATCCTGCGCACATTCTCTGCGAACTGCTCGACCGGCTTCACCTCGAAGATGGTCGAGCCTTGTAGACAAAAGGTCTACAGACAAAACCTCACGGATCGTGGTAGGGTGGCATCTCGGCGATGAGGCCCGGCTTCGGCGTAAACGACCAGCACAACCGCTAGATGGCGACGCGCACAGGGGCTTCTCCTTGGGGCAGGCATGTTCGCGCCGCCATGGCTCTCGCCGACCGCTCGCTCTACGAAGTCGCAGTCGAGCTGAACGTCTCCCGGAAGACGCTCGAGCGAACGATCCGCGGCGAGCGCGATCCGCGACCCTGGGAGACACGCCGGCTCGCCGAGTTGCTCGACGTGCCCGAAGCCTTCCTCCAGGATGGCCTCGATCCCGGAAGAGCGACGGTCTCGGGTCGAGCAGCAATGATTCAACGGCTGGAACAGGTTCGTGCGCTGGTACGGGAGCTCGTTGCCGAGCAGACCTGGCTCGAGGAAGCCCTTGCCGACCAGTGACGACTTCGTCTCTCGAGCGGTCGCGGACAAGTTCATGGATGCTCGCGAGATCGCCGCGCTTCTCAATGTGCCTGTGACTTGGGTGCGAGAACACACCCGGAACGGACGGATCCCGCATATCAAGTTCGGCCGCTACGTCCGCTACGACTCGAAAGACGTTCTGGCTTGGGTCGAGGAGCAGAAGTCCGGGGGCGCGAGGTGGCGGACCTACGTGCCTCGCCCAGGACCGCGGGGCTGACGTCCTTCCTCAGTTGTAGATTCACTGTACGGCCGCCAGCCGGTCCCGGGAAAAGGGTGCTTGTGCTGGTGCTCGAAACTCGGGGCGCTACCGCGATCGCTACCGACCTAGCGTCGCTGAGCGTGACCTCAGCTGTCCTCACAGGGCGCGTCGGCCGCCTTACGTGCCTCAGCAGACGACGCTCCCCCGGTCTCCAAAACCGGGGTCTGTTGTGCGCTCAAATGAGAGGAGGACAGCCATGACGACGAGTGTCGTAGACCTGCGTTGCGTCGTTCTCGTACCAGGTCGGCGCGGGACGCGGGAGAGGCCTCCGTGCAACCGCCACGCCAGCGAGTTCCTCACGGATCGGCTTGGCGAGGGGTTGGTCGCCGTGATTCCGCTCTGCCGCCGCCACTACGGGGAGTACGAGGCACAGAGGGAGGCACCGGGGAGGTGAACGACAAGCGTCATCTAGCAGCGGTAGGAGAAGCACCGGTCCCTCACGAGATCAGCAAGCTCGACGCCCTGAACACGGTCGAGGAGGTTGCGGCGTTCGCAAAGGTGAGTCCGCGGACGGTCATGCGGGCGATCGCTGCCGGGAAACTCGAGGCGCTCCGGGCAGGTGCGCAGCTGCGGATCACCGATCGCGCGGTCTGGGCGTGGCTTGAATCGGGGCAGCGTGAGTAGCCGGTCGCGGCGCGAGGGGAGAGGCCCGAAGGGCTATCGGCGGCTGCCCTCCGGGAACTTCCAGGTGCGCGTAGCCGGCTTCCCGCCGGAGGTCGTTGCCGACGAGCTCGCGGCGACTCTCCGTGTTGCCGAGCTCCGCATCGCGAAGCGCGAGGGGCACGCCCTCCCGACTCTGGCTGGAGCTCGCTTTCGTACGCTGGGCCAGGCGGCGGAGGGATTCCTTGCCCATAAGCTCGCGCACGGCGGCAAGCACGGTGAGTTGACTGCGGCAGGTGCCGACCATTGGAGGCTTGCGACAAGGCCGTGGCGTGAGGGGCCGCTCCGAAACAGGCCGCTCCGGACGTTGACGCTTCAAGAGCTGCAGACCGCCGTCGACGCGCGGACGGTGAAGCACCGTGTCTCTGCCCGGAACGAGGCGCAGGCCCTACTCGCGGTGCTGCGACACGCGCAGGGGGGCGACGTCCTTTTCGCGGCGTCCCTGCTGATGGTGGAGGTGCCGAAGAAGACGAAGCGGACGCGGCGTGATCTGACGCCCGCGGAGTTCGACTTCCTGCTCGGCTTCGTCGATGCTCGGCAGCGGCGGATGTTGGCGCTGGCGTCGACTCTTGGGAGTCGGATCAATGAGCTCTTCTTGCTTCAGCGCAGTTGGGTGGATCTCGAGGCGCGTCGGATGCGCATCCCGCTCGAGGCGACGAAGGAGAAGCGTGAGAAGCTGCTCGATCTGACTGACGAGGAAGTCGGGCTCCTCCGCGAGCAGCTGCTAGACGTCTACTCGCGCCTCGGGACCGAGACTCCCTTCGTGTTCCCGAAGCCACACGGAGGACAGTGGCGCTACGGCCACTTCCACGAGGACGTGTGGGCGCCGGCGAAGCGAGACGCGATCACGGCGTGGCGTCGCGAGCACGGAGCGGACCCGGATGACGAGACGGCACCGACGCCGTTTGACGGCGTCACCTTGCACACGCTGCGCCGGACCTGTGTCGGCTGGTTGCGAGCGAGCCAGTTGCCGGTCGAGGTCATCGCGCAGCGACTCGGTCACAACGATGGCGGAGCGACCCTCCTACGGCACTACCGGTACGTTCGCGAGGGCGAATCCCGTTCGGCGCTCGACCGACTCGGGGCGGGTGTGCGGGCGTATCTCGACGCGGTGGATGAGTCAGGTGCGGCCGGAACGGGGGAGCAGGAATGAGTCCGCCGGCGTGCCAACTTCACGCCAGTTCGCCTGTCAGAGCGTGGCGTCCAATGTCGGACAATGTCTGTCCTGAAACTGGACTTTCACCTGCATATGGCACCCGATGTCGCGGCGCGTCCGTGCATGGGATTCGCCGCCTGTTTGGGGGGTCAGGGGTTCGAGCCCAGTACCGCCCATCGGCCTGATTGACCCGCCTCGGCCTGGCGCCTCTCGTGGCGGACGGCCTAACCCCTCGCCAGTAGAAGTGGGGGTAGAACCTCGCTCCGTTGGCGCTCGGAAGCGCGCACCGTCGAGAACTGCGGATTCGCGAGGTCCTAGCGCCCGCGGCCGCTCGCATGTCTCCTCGGAGGCGGAACGAGTCGGCGGCATATGGGATGTTCAATCCCTTGACATCTGGCGAGAAACACGTCGAGCGCCAGACTGCAACGGGGTCGAGTTCGCAGTCTTGTCGGACGTTCAGTCCGGCACCTAGATCCGATCCGCGTCTGATGCGGACAGTGCCCGGGTACGTCCGACTACTCAAGAGAATCAGGACTCCGTGGAGATTCAGGCCACGGCGGCCGTCGCAGATTGTCCCGCGTTCGACGTGAGCTCTTGAAACTGGCGCCACGAAGTGGCGAGATGTGGCATGATCCGACTCGCTACTCCCGGATGACGTGCGCTGCGCCGTCGCCGTAGCGAGCATGGAGCGCATCGAAGAGACGCGAGAGGACGGTCAGCCCGCCGAACTGTGTGAGGCGGAGGATCTGGTAGAGCGCGAAGCCGCTCGCGTCATCGAGCGGCACCGGCTTCCCGTCCTCGTCGGCCATCGCTTCCTGAAGTCTCTCGGCGAGCTCTCCCGCCGCGGGCAGCCAATCCGTTCCGGCTCCGAGCCGTTGGATGTCGCCGGGGAACGCGCCCTGCGCTGAGCCGGAGAGCTTGTAGATCAGCATCTCGACCTGCTGACCGGTCAGGAGGTAGCTCTCACTGCCAACTTCGAGAGTCACTTCGCCTTCAGCAGCGACGATCCGGCGCACCGACTCGTGTGAGCAGTGCGCTGCCTGCGCAACCTCGCGCAGCGGCACCTCGGCGCGCACCGCTTCGAGGATCGCTAGACGGCGCTCCTCCTGCACCTCACGGAATCGAGCCTGTGTGTTCTGCAGACAAGCGATCGCCGTCGCTGCCTTGACCGGATCTCTGACCACGTCACATATAGTGACAACGTCACAGAACCATGTCAAGAGCACAAAGATGGACGGAGTGGTCGCGCCCGAAGCGCGATGCCACTCCGTCCAGTTCTAGGCGAGGACGCGGTCGCCGATGCCAGCTCGATCGAGGGCTTCTCGGAGCGCGAGAGCCTCGATGAGGAAGGATGCGTTCTCGGCGGTGTCCTCGATCTCGTTCTCCCGCCAGTGCTTGGCGAACTGGTGAGCCGAGCGGCCCGTCCGCTCGTGGAAGCTCTGGGCCTGGCGCTCCAGGGTCTCGATCGCGTCGCCCTCCACCTGCCGCGCCTCATCCAGCAGGGCACGGCTCCGGGCACGGCGCTCCTCGCGGTTGAGGTAGGCCTCGAAGGCGGCGCGGGGGATGCGGACGGCCTTCTCCCCGACCCTGATGGAGGGGATGACGTTCTCGGCACACATCTTGTAGATCGTGCTGACATCCATACCCAGGATCTCAGCGACCTCACTGGCCTTCAGATACAGGCTCTTGCCGTTGGTCATCTCTGACCTCCTTTCGCCAGTTCAGGCTTGTTCGCAGGGTAGCTCATACCCACCACGTAGTCAAGGTAATCCATATAATCGGCACAATCCACATATCCTTGATACACAACCTTTGAAGACGTTGCCGAGATTCTGCGGTTAGGGCGAAAACGGCAGACTCCGTGTTGTCGGTTGTCTAGCCTCTTCCCGCATGGGAGAGGGCATCCACTACGTCGGGACGCGCTACGAGGAGCTGGCCGACCTCCTCGAAGACTGGGGTTATGAGGTCGTTCCCGACCCGAACTTCTCCCAATGGCAGGAGATCATCCAGACCAGCCCCCTGACGGGACGGGTGCTCGTCACCGGTCGGCGCCCCGACGAGGACGACGCCAGGCTCGTCTTCAAGTTCGAAGAGTTCTGGGTGGAGGGAGACATCGGCGACGAGGCCGTGCTCGTCCGGGAGGGAGCCTCACTCCGGCAATACCACTACCACGGGCAGACGTCGACCGGCGCGATGCGCTGGTGCCTCGATCCCGAGCGTCATCCGAACGACCCTTGCCACCTCCATCCCTTCCCGGCGCCCGAAGATGGCCCCCGCGTGGAGTGTGACCCGGTCTCTCCCCGCGAAGCTCTCCAGGAGTTCGAGCGGCAGTTCTACCTCGGCACACACGGCCCCTCCGACGAGGAGTAGCCGCCCGCGATGCCGTCCCGCTACGGCCTCGGCCGCGGCGTGCCCTGCCTGATGAACTCGGCGAGGGCGTCCATCTCGTGCTCGAAGAAGAGGAGCATCTCGGCCTCCTGGGCGTCTTCGAGGGTAGCCAGGTAGAAGTTCCAGTTCCCGGCGATCAGGGCGCCGGCCAAGCGCCTGCTCCGCGCTGCACCTGACCTCGGAAGCGGTCGACGCCGGCGGTTCGAGCGAGATCGATTATGGGGAGGACTGGGGACTCGTCAACGGGCTCTTCGCTCGAGGCCGAACAGAACTCCACAAGAGACCGGGCCGTCTGTATCGCGCCCGGAACAGCTCAGAAGGTTTTCCTCTTTCGCCAGCTGTGATCCGGGCCGCCGGGGCCGCGATCAGAGCGCGTGTTTCGGCTGATCCTCGCTCGTCTCGTCTCATGCGATCCCTGCTTCCCGCGACGGCGGTCTACCACGAAACCCTGCTCCCACGCAGGATCATCGCCGAGAATAGGCGAGAGTTGTCGCGCCTGCCTCGTTAACAGCGATGATGCGATCAGGTGGATCACGCGCCAACGCATCGACGTCGCGCTCCTGGAGGAGGCGGGCATAGTGCTTCAGGGCGCCGACATGCAGCGGCGTATGGAGGTCAACAGGCGGACGCGCGGCAGTCCCAGTTCGAGCAGGCCGGCGGACAGGCGCGCCGGCGGCGTGTACCTCCCAAGAACTTGGTTCACGGCCCCTGAGGCTAGTGCCGACGTCAGTCGGATCACGGATCTCGAGACGGTTCAGAAGTCCTGCGTAGAGAGCATCGATGTCTTGTGGGCAGTCGATCGCGGTTGCGACGTGGCGCCCCTTACGTGGCTTGCTCTTCCCGAGGTACGCCATCGGCCGGCCGCCGCCCAGTGGTTTTCGCGAATCGGGCCAGCCTGCGGTCCGGCACCGTTTGTAAGGTGACGTCGTGAACGAAGGCGAGAGACGGGCGCCGATCTTGACGATCGGCTACGGGCTCCGTGAGATCGTCGAGCTCATCGCGCTGCTCGAGCGCCATGGCGTCGAGTACGTCGGCGATGTCCGCTCCGTTCCCTACTCGCGCCGCCCCGAGTACGCGCGTGAACAGTTCGAGCGGTTGCTCGGTGCCGCCGGCATCCGCTACGTCTTCCTCGGCGACACACTTGGCGGCCGCCCCGACGACCCCGGCTGCTACGACCACCACGGCCATGTCGACTACGACCGCTGCCGCACCGCGCCCGCATTCCTCAGCGGGATCGAACGCGTCGAGACCGCCTATCGGGACGGCCACCGGCTCGCTCTCCTCTGCAGCGAGGCGCGCCCGAGCGACTGCCATCGCTCGAAGCTCCTGGCGGAGATGCTGGTCGAGCGCGGGGTGCCGGTCGCGCACATCGACGAGCGGGGCGAGCTCGTCGAGCACGCAGAGGTCGCAGCGCAGATCCGGGGCGCACAGCTGAGCTTCGTCGCCGACGGCCTCGGCCGCTCCCGCCGCGCCTACCGCGCCGCCTAACCTGTAGAGCGACATGCCGCTCCAACGAGTCGCCACGATCGGCGTCTACGGCTTCGACGCCGAGCGCTTCTTCGCTGCCGTTGTCGATGCGAAGGTCGACCTGTTCTGCGACATCCGCGCCCGCCGCGGCGTCCGCGGGCGCGACTATGCCTTCGCGAACGCACGACGGCTCGAACAGCAGCTCGCTCAACTCGGGATCGCTTACAAGCACTTCCCGGAGCTCGCACCGACCAGCGAGATTCGGGCGCTCCAGCATGCCGCAGACAGCTCCGCCGGAGTCGCCAAGCGCAGCCGCAGCGAACTGACGCCGGCGTTCATCGCGATGTACGAGCAGCTCCTCGACCAGCCCCAGGCGCGAGCGGCGCTTGAAGAGATCCACGAGACAAGCTCGGCGCCTCTGCTCCTCTGCGTCGAACGCGCACCCACTGCGTGCCACCGCTCCATCGCCGCCGACCGGCTCGCAGGAACCGCCGTCACGGTCGAACACCTCGTGCCATGAGCACCGTCCTCATCGTCGCGAAGACCCGGATGAAGCAGGGGCGCATCTGCGTCGGCGCGCACGACCTTGCCGACTTCCGCAGCCTGCGGCTCTTCCACCACGACGGAAGCCGCCTTTCCGAAGATGCCGATCTCGAAATCGGCGAGGTTTGGGAGCTCGAGTACGTGCCGCGCCCGAATCCGGTCCCTCCGCATCTCGAGGACGTGCTTGTCAAGCCAGACGGGTATTTCGTGCGGTCGGAGCCGGACCCAGCCGAGCTCGTAATGCAGAGAGACATCGTCTGGTCTGGCGTCGACGAGGTCTTCGACGGCTGCCTCAGCTTCAGCGACGCCGGCTCCGCCTACGTACCGGAGGGTGGGCCGTTGCCTACGCGGAGCACCGGTTACTGGCAGCCTGACCACGACCTTGACCTCTACGAATCATTCGACAAGCCGCGCTACCGCTGGACGGGCGAGGGCGAGTTGAACGGTGTCGGTTACGTCGGGTTATCGGCGCCGGCGCAGACGATTCCCGCCGGCTCGCTTGTCCGCCTCTCCCTCTCGCACGCATTTCCGCCTGGTGGAGATCCGAGCGGGTTCTGGCTTCAGCTGTCCGGCTGGTTCGCCCTTTAGCTGTCTGGTTGATTTCGCCTTGGTCCAGCCGGACGGCGTGCTTCCTCAGACGTTCGTGAACCGCTCGAAGGTCAGATCGCGCGCCACTGGATGAGCGTTGGATGCGCGGCTGGGACTCGATCTCAAGACCGAGACGCGGTACTACTACCGGCGTGGCCCCGGCTTCTTCCGACCTCGCGTTATGGACACATGAGGCGGTGCGCGCCGAATGCGGCGCCGCCTACAGCCGCTACTCGCGTGACCTCGATGCCCACTACAGGGACTACTTCCGATCTCACCCGGACGAGCGCGGCTTTCACCCGCGCCAGGCGGCGGATATCGAGCGGGCACTGCCGCCCAGCTGGGAGCACTTGGCCGCCGACCTGCCCACACGAGCACGTCATGTGCACCACCTCTCCGGACGCTCGAGCCAGCTTCTCGCGCTGTCACTACTCGGAGCGAGCGCACGCCTGGATCCTGGGCTGAGCTGGCTGTTCGACGGGCTCTCACCGCTGCCGCCGACCGACTCGGCCATCGTTCCGCCGCAGTTCGAGTACGAGCTTCCGCCCGAGGCATTGAACGAGCAGCTGCCGCGGTTGACATCAATCGACTTCCTCGTTCAAACGAGCGAGCTCGTCATCTGCACCGAGGCCAAGCGCGGCGAGGACGGCATGGGCCGTTGCAGCTGTGCGCCGGGCGCGGCGAAGGTCGCCAATTGCTCGCAGAAAGTTCTCGACCGACCGCTCTACTGGCAGGCGGCCTACGACCTGTTCGGGATGCCCGACCGTGGGCCAGGGAAGCCGTGTCCGGTCAGCCTCGGCTACCAGGCCATCCGCTCGGTCGCCGCCGCGCGCTATCTAGCGACCGGACATCGGGCGCCGGTGTTCGCGCTGGTCTACGACGCCGAGAACCCTTACTTCGGTGGGGCTGGAGCATGGCCCGGCTGGCCGCGGGTCCTTGAGCACACCCTGCGCGGTCAGGACGACCAGATCCGCTTCCGGGCGATTTCGTGGCGGGAGCTTCTGCCGCTGCTTCCGATCGATGACGGGTTACGAGAGTGGGCGCGCGATAAGCACCGGCTCCAGTAGGCAGCGCAGGTCGCACAAACCCAGCCGAGAGCCCGGCATGTTCGCAAGACGCCTACAGCTGGCGGCGCACCTCGTTGATCTTGGCCTCGATGTCCCAGAGGCTCTGGGCGATCGCATCGCGCTTGATCGACAGGCTCGCGACCTTGGTCTCCCGCTTGCCAATGATCTCGTACATCAGCGGCCCCGGTCTCACTGGCGGCCGCGACTGAACCTCGTAGATGTAGCCTTCGATCCGGGAGATTTGCTCGCGCTTGCGTTGCGCCGCTTGCTCGAGGCGCATCAAGAAGTCGCGCGTCCGCTGTGCACGTTCGACCTTTGACCGCTCGTAACGTGCGTCGAGCTGGCGCCGATAGCCCTGGAATCGGGTACTACCGGCGCATACCTCGCGAGCGGGGCGGCGAAGAAATCGTCGTCGAGTTGCTCGGACACAGCTATGCGTTCTCAAGCGAGCGGACGACGACTACCCTCGACAGCCACTACACCGTCCCCTCAAAGGCGTTCGCAGCGAAGCTCGATCTGCGTCTACGTCCGGACACGTTCGATCTCGTCGAGCTTGATGGGCAGGCGGCGAGTCTGACGCGTGCCGCCCCCGGGACGTTTGCAGGGGATCTCCTATCTCCTGTATGTGCGTCACGACCTGTTGGGGCGGTACGCCAGCGGGAGGCATCTCGTGCAGCTCTCGTGGGGCGAGCGCGAGCTTCGCGTTGGCGAGGAAGGACTCCCCTCGTGGATGCGCGCGGTATGGGACGACGGCGCGCATCGTTGGCGGCGGATCGGGGAGATCAGGTTCGACTGAGTCCGGCCGTTTCGCTAGACCTACGCTGTTAGTGACGCCGAGCGAGGGGACGTCGTGGCGATCGCGGCTGAACTCCCGCCAGCGACGGTCGGTCGGGTTCGCTCCTGCGACCCGGTCGAGGAACTCGCGCACGGCTTCGACTACTTCGCGATGGGTGTAGCCGCGCCGGTTGCGTCGCGGGGTGGCGAGCAGCTGCTGCTGGAGCGGCCGCCACGCTTCGGGTGCCGCTGCGCCGTAGGGAGGCGGCTCAGGCCATGACATCGCACATATGCGCTCGGCGAGGTCTGCTTCACCCTCGAAGCGAAGAACCAGCAGCTCAGCCTCCGCGACATCCTCAAGGAGCTCGACCGGTGCATCGCGAACCGCGGCGCCCTCGCCGGGATTGCCGTCTTCGCTAAGCACGAACAGTGCCCCGGCGAGAGCCCCTTCCAGACCTACGGCAACCGGGCGCTCGTCGTCTTCGACCCGGATGACGGCAACGATCTCGCGCTCCGGCTCGCGATCGCGTGGGCGCGCTGGGTCGTCCGTCGGCAGCTCGCAACCAACACCGACGCGATCGACCTCGACCGGATCGGCTCGCTGATCGACGCAGCCCGCCAGGCGTTGCGGACGCAGTCGACGATCGACCGGGCGCCCACGACCTCGGCGAACAAGATCGGCGAGGCGAAGGGCCACCTCGGGTCGCTCGTCGGAGACGTCGAGGCGGCACTCGCCAGCATCGAGAGCGAGATCGCCGCCTGAACAGCGGCCGGGGCCGGGAGCTGCGTACGCAGCTCGATGCCGTCGAGCGTCAACGGTGGGCGGCGAGGCTGACCGTCGTCATCCCGCGCTTCGTGCCGGTACCGTCCGGATGGGCTCGGAAAGTACGGCGGCGACCGAGTCGGCATCCGTATACCGAACCGCAACGGTCAAAGCAGCCAAGTCGAGCGGAAGGCACTCGGCGAACTTTGGAAGCTCGCGCGCCGTGCGCTGACCGACTTGGCTGCTTGCGGTTTGGTGCCGCAATCGGAGCTGTGAATCCACATCCACAGCGGTGGCACCGCTTGCTAGTCCGATCGAGAGGTTGTCCCTCGAGCGGCTGCCTCGAGAGAGATCCCCGAGGCCGTCCGCGAGTTCCGCGTTTGCGCGCAACCCTGCGAATGTCCACCAGCGCTGATTCCCACGCTCGTCGACGACGACGGCGGTAGACCCATCCTCCACCCACCAGAACTCTTCACGGAGGTTGTCCAGGGTCTGAGTACCACGGCGCGCGAGTCGCGCCGGAACGTCCGAGCCGCTGAGGCATGCCCTCATTTCTCTGCAGAGCTTTTCCCTCAACGGTCTCGCATCGCCGTACCATCGCGAACGCCCCGGTCGGGAGTCAGGGATGACATCGGCGAAGCCGCGCTGCCGATCAAGACGTGTTACCTGCCAGCTTCGCCCACCGAGCAGAATCGGGGCGTACGCCGCATCATCCAAGCGAAAGCTGACCGGGTGGACGCGTCCCACCTCGGTCTGGCCATATCTGACGACGATCTCCGGGTCACTGGTCACGATTCCCGTGAGCTCGGTGAAATTGCGCCAGCCGAGGCTTCGCTCCGCCTCAGGGCCTATCGAGAGCAAGCCTTGTTCCTCGAAGAGCCAGCCTTCGGCAACCATGTGTGCGAGCACGGCCTCCTTGTCGCGATCGCTCATCGCGGCGAACGCTGGCATTGATCCGATCCACTCGGGCCAGAGCCGGCGCCCGACACGGCCCTCCTGCAGGGCCAAGGCGAGGAGCTGCTGCGCAAAGACGTGGTACGGGAGCGCAGGCGGCTCGATTGGCTCGACGTAACCATCCCGCCAAAGGCGCGTAATCGCACAGGCCCGGAGGAAGCTCTCGTTCTCGGTGGTGAGGAAGAGCGTGTTGCGACCGAGTCCCTCGCGTCGCCCGGTGCGTCCGAGACGCTGGAGGAATGAGGCGACCGAGAAGGGTGCATCGATTTGGACGATTCGATCGAGATCGCCTACGTCGAGTCCGAGCTCAAGCGTGCTCGTCGCGACGATCACGCAGTTGCTGCCCTCGGCGAACGCCGTCTCTGCGCGCCGCCGACTGTCCACGCCCAGCGAGCTGTGAGAGAGATATGTCTCCACCTCTAGCTCGCGCAACTCCGCACCAAGCTGCTCCACCCGGGCGCGGCTGTCGCAGAAGACAAGCCGCTTCTCTCCAACGTGCAGCGTCGAGATGACCCGTGCCGCGTTCGTGAGGCTTCCGACGAAATCGATCATGACGTCGGCTTCCGGGAGACGGTCGTCGGCGACCACGACCCTCCGGACGCCCGTGACGGAGCTCGCGAGCCAGTCGATGAGCTGGTCGGGATTGCCGATTGTCGCGGACAATCCGATCCGCTGCTGCGCGCCTGTGGCGATTCGGGAGACTCGCTCGAGCAGTGCGAGGAGATGCCACCCGCGGTCATCTCCCGCGAACGCGTGGAGCTCGTCCACGACGACGACGCGTACGTCGCGCAGCAAGTGATGGGCGTCGACCAAACGCGAGATGAGGATCGCCTCGAGCGACTCTGGCGTCGTAAGCAGGATGTCCGGTGGCTCTGCGATCAGGCGCTTCCGCAGTGGTTGTCCGATATCCCCGTGCCATAGGCCGACCGAGCGACCGACGAGACCGGCCAGGTGCGAGAGTCGGGGCTCGAGGTTGTTCAGGAGCGCGCGGAGCGGACATAGGTAGAGGACCGAAAGGCCGCGCCAGTTCTCGTCGAGCATGCGGGAAAGGACGGGAAGCGTCGCCGCCTCGGTCTTGCCTCCCGCCGTCGGCGCCAGGATCAATACATGCTCGCCGTCGAGAATTGGGCCCATCGCGGCCTCCTGCATGGGCCGAAGCAAGCTCCAGCTAAGTGTGTTGACGATGTGGTGCTGTAGCGCGGGGTGGAGGCGATCGCTGGCGCTTGTCACAGCTCGAGCTCGACCTCGTCCGGATCCGACCCGGAGCGCGCCGCGCGTTCGACATCCGTGAGCTCCCCATCCGAGACAGTGAGGGCGTAGTGCTCGCGGGGGTCGAACTCGGGGAACTGGTCGATCCGGTCGAGGACGTCGCCGACGAGCTTCTTTAGAAAGACTCGGGGTGCCACGCCGACGCGACCTCCCAGAGTCCCAGTCACAGCGCGAGCGAGATCGGCGATGTAGTCGTCTCCCGCGCGCTCTCGAATCCGGGAGCGGTCGTCAGCGCCGTCGACGTAGATGTCGCGGACACGCGAACCGAGCGTGCACAGCGCATCAAGATCGAACCCTGGTAGGCGTAACTGCACCGCGCGGGGGTTGTCGAACCGTGCGTCCGTCTTGAAGTCAGTGGCAAGCCGACTCGCGAGCGGTGGAAGTCGCTGAACTCCCTGCGGACCGTCGAAGAACGCGGGTGTTCCTGTGATAACTAGCGCGAGGCCCGGGTAGCGCCCGGCGTCGATCTCGTCGATCAGTTGCCTCAGCGCGTTCAGCGCGCGCTCGCGCATATCTGTACGCACGCGCTGAAGCGTCTCAACCTCGTCGAGCACGACGACAAGCCCGGTAAGGCTCGAGTCGCGCAACACAACCAGAAGGCCCTGCAGGAACCCGAGCGCCGCGTCGTGGTCAATGTCCCCGCGGATTCCAGCTGCTCGCTTGACTTGAGCGGCGACATGAGGCTGACCACCAAGCCACGAGAGGAGACCGTCCGCCTCGTCCCGCCGTCCGTTCGCGAGCGCACTCCGATAAGCCCGCAACGCGGCTCCGAAGGCAGGCGCCCTCCGACCGACTTCGCCCAGGCGTGTCTCGAGGAGCTCGTTGCTACGCGACGCGAACGCTGACTCGTTGCTCTCGCTCACGCTCCCCTCCGCGAGCACGTCCTCGTCGAGCGCATAGAACCACGCATCAAGCACACTCCGCAGAGCGCCGTCGTCCTGCTCAGGGGTAGAGAGACGTTCGACGATACGCCGATACACCGTCTCGTGGCGGTGCAACGGCGTCTCGGTCTCCGAGATCTGGACCTCGCTCGTTGCAAAGCCGCGGCGTCGCGCCCGCTCGGCGAGCCAGCGAACGAAGAACGTTTTCCCACTGCCGTACTCCCCGCGGACCGCGCGGAAGGTCGCGGCTCCACCGGCGACCTTCTCGAGTTCTTCGTCGATTGCGCCCTCGAACCGCTCCATGCCGACGGCAAGGACGTCGAGGCCATGGCGAGGAACGGTGCCCCGCCGAAGAGCGTCGATGATCGCGTGTCTGCGCGCCGGGCTGATCTCGCTCACGCGTCTCGCTCTCGGTCGAGGCCGAACTGCTGCGCCAGCAGCTTGCGATCGAGCGCGACGTCATCCTCATGGACGCTGAGCACATCGAAACCGTCGACCGCCAGCACGCGCCGAAGGCCTGCCAGGGCTCCACGCGCCCGATGCTCCGGTGCCTCGATCGCCTGGGCAATCGCAGCGACGGTCGCCCGACCAGCGCGGGCCGCGAGACATGAGAGCATGCGTCGCACACGCTCGTCATCCGGCGCTGTTCGGCCGAAGCGTCCCCGCTGCGTCGCGTACAGCTGGGAGCCGAGGAGTTGCTCCACCCATGCCGGCGAGGCAGGCGAAATCTCGAGCAGCGTGGTCGCCTCACGAGGCGTCCGCTGGACGAGCGGCGGCAGAGACGCCTCCTCATCCCACCAGGCGGGGGTGGCAGGTGCGGCCGCGCGGTATCCAGGCACCTCCGCGCCCCGAGGCGCGAAGACTGCGATGGGGACGAGCATTTCCTGAGGTGTCGCCCCACCGTGATAGCCAGCGCTCTTACTAGTCGTGTACCGCACCCGCTCCGTCCACGGAGCAATCACACGACCGTCGCCCGCGAGCACCCGTCGGCCGGACAGCACGATCTCGTTGTCGCCCTTGTCCTCCGTAGCAGGTCGCCACCGCTCCGCTCCGCCGCCGGCACCGCTGTAGGTCCCTTCGTAATCGACAACGTGTCCGTGGTCGGCGGTCACCACGCAGAGTCGCCCTGCATCGAGGGCCGCATCAAGACAACTCGAGAGCGGCCCCATCTGCGGGATCCGGAACCGCCGATCGGAGAGCAGACCGCCGGAAAGCGCATCGTCGATCTCGTTGATCACGATGCCGACAACGCGTCTCGATGGATTAGAGATGGCCTCGAGAACGGCGGGGGCGACCGTCGATCCACCCGAGGGTACGAGATCGGCTTTGTGGAAGAGCACCGCGTCCAGTGGAGCGAGTGCCGAGGGAAACCCCGCGTTCTCGTCCTTCTGCGAGCCGGGGCGAAGCGCACCGCAAAGGAGGCTGGTGCGTGAGTAGGTCGTCAAGCTCGGGACAGTCGCGATGCCGATGCGGCGACTCGCGACTCGCTCGTCGATGAACTCGTCCCAGCCGTTCCTGTCGAGATCCGGCGAAAGCTCCAGCCACGTCTGCCAGCCCATGCCGTCGAGGACGACGAGCAACAGCGGTCGGTCAGAGGCCAGCGGAGCGACTACCTCAGCGAGGATCTCCTCGACGCCGAGGATCCTCCGATCAGTCGACCCTCCGTCGAGCCAGTCAGCGAGAAGCTCTGCGAATCGTCTGTTCGTGGCTTCACGCACCTCGAAGAGTCGCTCGTCGAGCGTTCGATAGGCGGAGATGAGCGACGGTTCCGTCTCACCTCTCCAGATCAGCCGGCGCGCCAGGTCTACGAACGCCTCGTTGCCAGCGTAGGACGAGGCCGCCTCCGCGAGCGAGACAGCATCGCCGCGCAGTGGCACTGCCAGATAGCGCACCAACCTGATCGCCATCTCGAGTGCCTCGAGCCGATGTGCAAGCGGCTCGCTATCTCGGTGCGCCCTGCAGAAATTCAGAGTCGTCACTGCATCCGCGAGCACCGTGGGATCGTCAATTGCCTTCAGCATTGCCGCACCGGCACGCGCAAGCCGCCCTTCCAGCCCAGACGGAATATGAGCACTGCGATAGACGATCTCCTTCGCGTCGAGCTCGCCGACCAGGGCGTCCGAGTGGGCCAGGTCAGCCGGCTGGGCTGATCGCTCCGCCGCCTCAGCAAGCGCTACGAGCGCGGCGTCGTCGTCGAGTTTCATTCCGACGATGTGATCGAAGCGACCGTGCACCCGGGCCGTCGCGGCGTCCTTTGCGTCGAGTAGCAGCCTGGCACACAGCCCGAGGGCGGTCGCTTCGCGACCTCGTCCCGATGTCAGCAGAGCGGACCCGAAGGGCGCTACGACGCCGGCCCGCTCGTCCAGCCACTGCCAGAACGACTGCGCCACACTTGTTCCCACGCCGGCAAGAGCGACCTCTGCCGTGCTCGAGGAAAGCCAGCTGAGCACGGCAGCCTGAGGATCTCGCTCGATCCCGACGAGCCCGAGCACGTGCTGAGCGAACGCGAGCCAGGCGGTGTCTCTGTCGAGCACGGTTCCGGCGGTTGGTGGATAACCGGACGGCGGTCGATGCTCGAGCAGCGCGACCGCAAGCTCGGGAACGGCGCGCAGCGCGGGGTCGAGTTCCCGCGCCCCAAACGACACGCATACGGCCAACCATGCATCCAGTGTGTGGAGACGGTGTCGCGTGAGACGAGACATCACGTCAACGCCGAGGTCGCGCGGGTCGCGATCCGTGAGGATCACGAGCCATTCGCTTGGATCGTCGCGCTCCGCCAGCTCAGCACGGACTGCCAGCGCCGATGCGCATCCAACGACTCGTACCGAGTCGCCATCAACCGTTAGCGGCCCGGCCTCCCAGGTCGGCTTGGCCCGAACACCAACCACGCGGCTGCGTCCATCGCTCGACCGCTGCCGTTGCTCGCGGACGATCGCCTCGAGCGCTGATGGACTAGCAGCAGGCGCGGTCACGCGTCGTCCTCACGTTCGACCGTCCAGTCGAGCGTGAGCCGGTACGCCGAGTCCTGATCGAGCAGCTCGCGAACCCGGTCGAGCTCCCCGGCTGCCTCGTCTGGTGTCAGATGAACCTTGCGGTCACTCTCAATGCGGGTGTATCCAGGCTGAGGTGGAGGAGGAGTAGAAGGTGGAGTCGCGGGCCCTGGGCCGGGCGTTGCCGCCAATCCTGCGAGGAAGCCAGAAGCATCGTCGATGAGCTCCTTCAATGCCCCGGTGAGCGCCTGAGCGTGCTCGTCATGTCGGAAGAGCTCCAGAGAGCGGTCGAGTATGGCGGCTGCTTCGGGGTGGCTCTTAGCAAGCTTGCGGACGCCGTCGAGCACGGTCCACGGCGCAGTCGCAAGCGCCTGCGCAACCTCGGCCGAGCGCTTTAGCGTTGTCCCAACCGCCTGAGCGCTCGGCTCAAGCGTCGCGTCTGCGAGCTTTGCGACGACCTCCTCATCTGTCGCGGACTTGATCGTGGCAAGAAGCTCAGTGCCACAGTTCGCCGCCTTCAAACGATCGCTCTCGTCCCGAGCGAGGCCAATCCGATCGAGGCACGCCTTGAGTTGCGCGACGAGCTTCTGCGACGACTCGCGAAGCTCCGACTGCTGTTCTCGCAGGTCCTGGGTTAGCCGCGCGACCTCGCTGGCGGTTCTGAGCGAGCTCGGTGCGAGGCCGAACACGGATGCAGCACGGGCAGACGCGTCTTGCCAGGTCTTCTCGTCGGGGAGCTTCTGCTCGCGAAGCTGGCAGTCATCAGGGACATTTCCGATCTTGGCCTGGGTGAATGGTGCGTCGCCAAGCCAGAATGAGCGCTTCGCCTGGGCGGCGTACACGAGGATGAGGAGATCCTGCACCTTGCGGTCGAGTCCCATCGGCCTGGGGCGGTCGACGTATTCGCGCAACGCCTTGACGGTGAGCGCAGCGCCGCCGTCTGCCGCGTGCTGCTGATCGAAATGCTGGCGCCAGTGGTGACCGAGGACGAAGGCGGTCTCGTACTGCGTTCCGAGCTCGAGCGGCTGTGCAACGGCGAGCATCGCTGCGCGCTTGCTGCGTTCAACCTCGATACGGTGGTTCTCCGCCTCCGCCTCAACCGCGCGGAGCGCTTCGGTTAGAACGGTATTCAGCGCGGCATCTCGCACCTCGCTCTCGAACGTTGGGTGCGCGGGGTAGCGGCGTTCCATGAGTTGGTCGGTGATGCCGTCGAGTGCTCGGGCAAGCGTCGGCCCAACCGGGGGTCGGGGCTGGAACGTTGGATCGAGCGATTGGAACTGTTCGGCTGGCTCGAGGTCGACGGCCACCATCCCGTCGCGAACATCGGTGGCTGCGTAAGCCTGGGCGAGCGCGAGCTTGATGCGCTGCCGCAGCGCGTCACGTTGGTTCTCGAGTAGCTGTCTTGCGGCGGGGCGCTGTCCCGGCGGGAGGTGGTCGGTCAGCTGCATGAGCCGCTCGCCGGTCAAAACGTACTCGAGCACGACGAGGGTGCCGAGATCGTTCTTGACATCGCGGCTGAAGAAGTTCGGCAGCCAGCACACCGTCTCCACAGCCTCGTTCGCCTCCAGAAACTCCTGAACACGCGCGCGATCGTCTGACGGGCCGTACGTGTCCTCGTCGAATGGCAGGTCGAGAACGATCTTCGGCTCGGCCCCCGTCGGCCTGAGCGAGGCATCGGGCAGTCGGACACGATCCCGCACGTTCTCGAACGCGAGCTCGACCGACCGCCTCGACCCGCGCCAGGTGAACTGATGAGACAGCACGAAGGTCTCGGTCGCACGCTGATCGACGCCGAACTCAGCGAGCAGCATCTCCCGCAAGAGCTTGCGGCGCTCTCCTTCCGTGTCGTTGTGCCGTGCGCGCTCGAGGATCGCCTCGAGGTCGATGCCCGTGAGCTGTATCGCCGCCGTCGGATTCGTGAGGTCGTCCGAGAGCTTGAGCTCGCCGACCCGAGAAGCCCACGTGCGCAACTTCTGGACGACGGTCGACGTCTCTTGACCCGGGAATAGACCTTTGACCTGGCCCCAGTTGAGAGCCACGAGGTGGTTCGCGTCAAGCCCCTGCAAGGCCTCGACTGTCGGGACGAGAGCCGCGAGCAGAAGCGTCTTTGCTATCCGGTCGTCAGCTCGGAAGGCAGGGTCGGTGTCCGCAGCGTGCTCAGTAAGACCGTGCTGCTCGAGCAAGAGCGGTCGCAAGCGGGAGTCGTAGAGGCGACGGGCCGCCTCGAACTGCTGTGCCATCTCCGCGCTGAACGGCTCGTCGCTCGCATCGAGCGCGTCGTAGAGGTCACCGACCGGAATGATGTCCTCGACGGTCAGATCCTCCCGCCGATCAGAAAGCACCTCGGCCATCACCTTGAGGGCTGTCCGCTCCCGCTGGAGCGCCGAAGACGCAGCGACGAGCGTGTCGACGAACGCCGGCGTAAACGGGTACGTCCGTCGGAACGACTGTGCGTCCCCCTCGCGCCCGAGAAGGATATCGACGACCGACCCAGGGATCGTTGTCCGGACAGCAGCGAATGCCTCGTCGATCGTCCGCTTCGCGTCGCCGTCCTTCGGAGCGAGGATGCGATGCTCCGCGATCGCGGGCAGGTTCCTGTCCCCGAGCGTGATTGTCGCGAATCTCTCCTCCCACCACTTGAGCGCGTCGAGCAGGCTGAGTCGCTCCGCGCCGGGGATGTCGCGGCCGACGAGCTCGCGAAGGTCGCGCTGCCGGGCAACGAAGCTGACCAGCGGGGCGGGGCGATCAGCCGCAGCCGCCTCGACGAGCTTCGAAACCTTGGTCGCCTCCTCGGAAACGAACGCCTGATCGGCGAGGCGCGTCATGAGCCAAAGGACGAGCTCGTCGAGGAAGAGCACGACTGCGTCGTATCCGAGTGCGCTTGCGTGCTGACTCATGACCGCGAGTCCAGAGTCGATGTCGAGATAGAGGCCCTGAGTACGAAGCAGCGATCCGTGTCCAGGCAGGAAGGTGGCAACGACGGTCGACATAAGCTGTTGATGATCGGAATCGGTTGGCGGAGCGTTCGCCGCACGCTCGTACGTCTCGTCCGTCCAGCCGGCACCGAGATCGCCCCAACCCTCGTCCGCTGCCTCGGACTGTTCGTTCAGCCGAGCAAAGAACCGCTCGTCGCCAAGCTCGTCGCGGAAACGCGAGATGGTGTCGAAGACGGCCTTCGACGCGTAGACGGCAGGAATCGGCGCGTCGGGATGGAGCCTCGTGACATGTTCGATGTACCCGCCGAGCACAGCGTCTTCCAGAGAGCGCGCGCCGATCAGGTGGTAGGTGGGAAGCAGGAATCGCTTGCCGGCAAGCCATGAGTCGTGGCGGCCGACGACCTCGGCGAGTCCTGGAAGCGAGCGAGCGCGGGGATCGTTACGGAGTAGGAGATGGAGCACGGCCATGAAGTGGCTCTTGCCGGAACCGAAGCTGCCGTGCAGGTATGCGGCCTTCGAGGAGCGCGCCTCAAGCGCAGCGCGAATGAGGCCAAGCGCGTCGTCGAAGCACTTCGCTAGCTCCGGCGTAACGAGGTAATCGCCGACGGTCTGCTGTGCGTGCTCGTCGCTAACGCCTTCTCCGAGACGGAGGACGAAATCGCCCTTGTAGACACGCTCGGGGATCTCGATGAGATCGCGGAGAAACGTGCTCATACCGCGACCCTCCGCGCCCGGCGACCACGGCTCGTTTCAGGTGGCCGCCACGCTGCAATGTCCTCCGGCGAAAGCCCGAGCTCCGCGAGTTGGCCGCTGAGGAAGTCGGCGTATGCGTTGCCGACGCGGCGCCCCAGCGAGGGGTCGAACTCGTTGTGCCACTGCATCACCCAGGGCAATTGCTCCGCGAGCCCGGCGAGGAGTGGCGTGAGCCGCTCACCTTCCCAACGCTCCTCCTGCCGCATGCGTGTCACGTACTGCGCGAGCGCCTGAGAGCGCTCGAGGTGATTCCAGCCCGCCCAGCCGATCACGGGGGAGGAATCAGCGGCGCGTTCGCAGCCGGGATAGAGGATGAAGCGTTCCTTCGGAACGTCGAGCTTGCCACGAAGCTGCCAATACGCGCCCCTCCGGAAGTGCTTGGACGTGTACTTCGGCGGCACCGGGATCTGGCCCACGTCGACTTGCTTGCGCGCCTTCGCCTGCTCACTCGTCAGGCGCTGCGGGTCGTCTTCGGGCAGCGCGCAGAGATCGTCGATCGCGTCCTCGCGGCGCTGCAGCTCCCACGTCTCCTCCCATGCCGCACGGATACGCATACCGTCGTCGGTGTGGCGCCACGCGGCGAGGTACGGCACCGCCTCGTCGATCACCAGCGTCTCGACGAGCTTGGCCAGATCGAGATCTGCCCGCCCCGTGTAAACCTCGGCCAGCGAGCGAAATTCTGCGTCCCTTCGGGCCCCATCTGCCAAACGGGCACAGCTGGTAAGCAGCGGCTGGCGCCAGTATCGCTCGTCCTCGAGCCGGTCGAGCAGCCATTCGCGGAGAGCGCGCTCCTGCTGCTGCTCCCACGGCTCCCACTGCCATCGCCGCTTGTACTCGGGCCGCTCGATGAGACCGATATCGCGGTTCGACTCCATGACCTCGATACGGCGCTCGATCATCTTCTTGTAGCCCTCCGGCCAATGCTTGGGCAGTTCCGTGATCGGCGTCGAGCTGTGACGCTCGAACCAGGTGGTCTGCTCCTCACCCGCTGCGACACGACGGGCAAGCACGATCTCGAATGCCCGCTCCCCAAGAGAGAGGTCGGGTATCTCGTCCCCCGCAAGCGTTAGGTCGGCATCAACCAGGCCCCAGAGTGCATATACCTCCCAGTCGAGCTCCTCGGCAATCGCGATCATTCGCGCGCGTGTCGCGACCGCTATGGCCCTCGCCTTCTCGAGCGCTGTCCAAGTCTTTTCCACCCTCCCGGGAGTGGCGGACTCAAGGCGCTCCGCAAGCTCGCTCAGCCGACGCGACCGTTCCCTGGGCAACGACATTGGCAGCGGAAGTTCGCCGACTCTAGTTGCTGTGAAGTCAAAGAAGTGCTCCCAACCTTCGGTCGCCAGCCCTCCACCAATCCCTCCACCACCCTTGTCATGGCAAATCTGTTTGAGCATAAAGCACGCTGTTGAGGAGTTTAAGAACCCGACAATCGACATCATCTCACCCGCATCAATCTCGTCATCGCAATCGATGACAGGTGCTGACTGTTTGAACGCGTGACCTCCATGATCAATGATCACGTGATTATGAGTAGCAACCGACGCCATGACGACAAGCTTTTCATAGTCAATTGTGCCTGTCGGAAGCTGGTGCCATTGATACCAAGACCGATTAGCCTCTGTGTATGTGGTACCAGCAAATGTTGGTCGGGAGGAGAGAGTTGTGCGATAGGGCCAAAGAGCACGCAGGTTTGGTTCTAACGCAACAGCTGGAATCAATTCACCATTCTCGTATGGGAAGAAGACAACATCTTCCGGAACAGCCAACCAGTCTCGAACTACATCACCGACGATCACCGGGCGGGTCAGCCTTTGCTCTATTCCCCAGCGTCGCCAGACGTGCTCCGGTGCAACCGCGAGATCGTCGAAGCCGGTGATACCAAAGAAACCCATTCGATTTGCCTTCTCTCCTAGGGACGAGGGCGACCTCAGCTTCTCGATGAGTTCGCCGGCCCCTCCACCTCCGAGTGTCCACGGGTGTCGTGAGAAATGCGCGCGTTCAAGATCATCAACAGCGACGAAACTGTTCTGGCTTCCAGGATGAGCAATCTGCGTGAGGATCGCTTGCCAGACCAGACCATGCGCTGGATCGGTCGGCGCAGTGGGCTCGCCGCGGAGTCCCATGACGGTGCGGATCGTTGGCGCCAGAGGCGGGCGATTGCGGCCGATGAGGATTACGGTCGGTGTGCCGTGACCTGGGATGTAGGCTCCCGACGTGTCAACGACAAACGTCAGGTCGAGCACCGCAAGGTGTTCCTCGACGAGCTTTCTTCCGAACTCTCGCTTCATGAACGAGTTCGCTGTGATCTGCCCGACGAATCCAGCGGGTTCCTCCTGCGACTCGGCCGGCACCGCGAGGTCGAACAACAGCTCCATGAACGGCACGCTGAGCGCATACTTGCCGCTACAGGAATCGAACCGATCACGGTACGCCTGTTTCAGCGCAGCGTCCTTCGGCGTGATGTACGGCGGGTTCGCGACGACTACGTGGTACTGCTCGCCGAGGATCCGACGAAGATCCCCCACATCCTCAGTTGCATAGACGTGCTCGAAGCCCTTGCGGATTCCTGCTGATCCGACGTCAAGGCGATCACGTCGAGGTGCGTGAAGGAGTGAGTCGCCAACGGCGACGTTGATCTCGAAGTCGGGCGCGTTCCTTAGCGACCGGACGTTGCAAGCGCGCAACGCGGCGATGAGCAAGCGAAACCGTGCGATCGCGGTTGCGAATGGGTTCAGATCGACACCAGCGATCCGTGAGAGGACCCGCTCGACGTGGAGGCGGTGGTCTTCGCCCGGCTCACGTTCACGCCAGTGACCGAGAAGTCGGTGGAACGCCCCGAGCAGGAAGTGTCCTGAGCCGCAAGCGGGGTCGATGAGCGTGACACTGTCGAGGCCGAACTCGTCGATTGCCGGCTCGAGCGTGCGCTCGAGGATGAATTCCTCGATGAACTCCGGTGTCTGCAACAGCGCATACTGCTTGCGCGCCGCCTCCGAGAGATCCTGGTACAGGTCACCGAGGAACCGGGTTCCCCACGCAGGGTCTGTGAAGTCGTGGACGAGCACGCCGGTCTGCGGGTCGATCTCACGCCACCGCTCGAGGAGCGTGCGGGCCGCGTCGCCGCTGATCGGCAGCTGCCAAAGCGGGTTGTGCCGCTCGTCGAAGAGGTCAGAACACCCTGGAAGCGCAGCGATAGCCCGGAAGGTGTCCTCGAGGTACTCGCGCGCCGTGCGCTCGGGATGCTGGCGGAAGTAGAGGATCTCTTCATCGCGCGCGCGCTGAAGCCGAACACCCGTGCCGGATAGGCGTTGCGTCTCGAGGAGCGCGTTGTCCTCGAGGAAGCGCACGAAGACGCAGCCGAGCACCCAGGCAACAGCTGCCTGCGTGATCCGCTCCGCCGTCCACTCCTCGGCAGATCTTCGTGTGCGCTTCGCGACCGTCGCCTCGTGATGCTCACGCTTGAGAGCCGCCTGGAGCTCGGAGCGCTCGTCAAGCTCGTCACGGAGATCGGCCTCGAGCTGGCGCACAAGGGCCTGACAGTCGGCGAGCAGCTGTTTTGCGTCGATCATCCTCTGCCACCTCGGTGCCAGTTCTTCACCCATGCGCTCGGCACGCGCGTCCATTGCCCCGCCCCGATGACAGGGATCGCAGCACCATCGATCACGGGCCGCTCTGTCTGGCCGTCATCGGGCACGAGTAGCCAGAGCGTGGCCAGCTGGCCTTTCGTCGAGCCGGTCGTGTCCCTGAGCCTGTCGATCATGTCGAGTTGACCGTAGCGGGCCAGTAGGCCGGGCTCTGTCGCGAGAACCGTGTCTTCGTATCCAAGCAGCTCCGTCTCGGCGCTTTCCACCGCCTCACCAAAGAGACGTTGCAGGTTCGCCCAGGACTTCGAGTCACGCTCGGCCGCATCGGCGGCGACCACTGTGTCCCAGACCACGTTGCGGCGCGCCGCTGCGAGCCGGAGATGGTTGATCAACAGCCTGTCGAGGCTCACGTGCTCGGCACCGAAGCGTCGCGTCAACTCGTCTGCGATCTGGTCGAGCGCTCGCTCGTCGCCGATCAAGCAGAGGAAGCCGCCCTTCCGTTGCGAGGACTCAAGGCGGCGCTCGAACTGCGCTGCGTCGAGAACCTCGGGATTGTCGTAATCAGGCACTCCGGCAAGCGTCGTCGAGCGTCGCGTGAGGCGCGTCCCGGCGCTGTCCGTGAGCGTGGGCTCTGCGGGGACGTACGCGTCGCGCTCGGCATCCCACACGAGCTCGACGCCCGCCTGTTCGAGGAGCCGGTCTAGCTCGGGGCGGTTAGGGAGGTGCTGGGCGTCCGGGAAGCGTGTCGAGACCCGACGTGCGATCGCTTGAGGGGGCGCCTGGCCGAGGGCGAGGAGCGCTCCACGGGCCAGTCTCAGCGCGCGTTCTGCCGAGAGCCCGCGCGGGTACAGCTCCAGGCGGCCCGATACGGCCGCATTGGTGGACGCGGCCGCCGCAAGTCGGACGAGACGGGAGTCCGGGAGCGTGAGAGCCCCGGCGGGTTCCGGCACCGCACGGAGCTCGTCGATCGCACGCGTTGCCGGAAGCGGCGGATCGGCCTCGGCGAGCTCGTCCGCCCGCTCCCCGAGCGCAGCCGCGAAGGTGGCAAGGGCGAGGCCGTCGATCGGCTCGTCAGCTTCGCCCACAGCGGAGGCGACGATTGGACGGCCAGCGTGACGGTGGAGCACGAACCGCGCGTCCTTGCGGCCGATCTCCGCCTCGATCGCGGCCCGAGCTACGGCAGCGGCGTTTCGCATCCGTTCGTCGGGGGCGCGTGTTGAACCCCGGCGCGCGAGGAGCGCAGCCGCGAGTTCGTCCACCGTGAGCACCCTGCCCTCGCCGGCGAGCGCAGCTTCGACGTCACGACGAACGGTCGTGAGCGCCGGCGTCCGGAGCCAACGTCCGCGGGCGACCTCGATCGCGCTTGTGGCCTCCTCGACTGTGAGCTCGAGGCGCTGAGTGACAGTCGCCAGCGGCTCCCATGCTCCCTCGCCCAGCACACCGCTGTCGACCAGAGTCGGCTGCGCGAGCCCCAGAATCGCCTCGCAGAAACGCTCCTGCCTCTTGTCCGGACCACGGGGAATCAGTCTCTGGACGAGCAGATCGATGCTTAGCGACTCGTCTTCGACGCCGGCGAGCCGGTCGGCGAAGCGATCCCGCAGCGCGCGTACCAGGTCTCGCGCGACGCGGCGCGTCTGGTTCCCGACGCCCGGCGTTCGACTGAGGTCGACTATGTCGATGGAAAGGGCGTCGCGGACCTTCGACGCGCCGAGGCGCTCCAGCAGCTCCGAGACACGGGCCGGAACGCCAAGAGCCACGAGAGGATCGTCGAGCGAGGCCCGCGCCGCGACCTCGACTGCGTCGAACCGCCCCTCCTCGTCGTGCCCGGTTGTCGTCGTGTCGACACGCTCGAACACCTCCCGCCAGGCGCGAAGCATCTCCTCCGTCGTGCCGAACCGCTCGACCGCGTCCCGACGTAGCGCCGTCCGGAAGAAGTTCGCTAGCTGCGGTGCGATGGAAGCATCGAAGCTGTGATCGTCGACATCCGCTTCGTCGGCAATAGCGGCGGGATCACTGCGTCCGTCACCGAAGCGGGGAAGCTCGCCGGTGGCCATCTGATGCAGCGTCACGCTCGCCGACCAGCGATCCGCATGAAGATCCCACGTGCCGCGCAGGGAAAGGAACGGGTCGAGATACCCAGTCGTACCGGCACGCACGTTGCCGGCCGACGCGCGTGACAGCGAGAAGTCGAAGAGCACCAGATGTCGCTCTCGATTGCCGGGCCTCTCCGCGACGCCGAGGTTGTCGGGCTTAATGTCTCGGTGAGGGATCCCCATCGATTCGAGATACGCAACGGCTTCGAGAAGGTCGCATCCCCACCGCTCGAGCATGTCGAGGTGCGGGCGACCGGTCTCGCGCAGAACCGCGCCGAGCGTCGGCGTACCGGCATCGGAGAGGAGCAGACCCACCCGATCCCCGATCTCTACGGTCTCGTAGAGCCGGACGACGCATGCGTGGTTGAGCTGCTCGAGCACCTCCGCCTCGTCATGGAGTCGGTCGTTGTGTTCGGTGGATCGTGCGACCTTCAGCACCCTTGCCGCGCCATCGCACTCGACGAGCAGGGCATATGCGGTCGCCCCGGCTCCCAGCCGGTCAACGACGGTGATGCCGGAGCCGAGCTCGTCACCCGTCGAAGCGACGGCCGGGTCTGCAATCTCCTCCGTGCCGTGCTGGAGTTCTTTGTCGACGTCGTCGAGAAGCGAGAGGACGTCGGTCATGCCAACCGGGCGCGCGCTCACGTCGCCGAGAGATGCACTCTGGACGAGCAGCTCGAGCGACTCGGGAACACCGTCGATCGCAGCGGTGAGGCTGAGCCCGCTCTGCACTCGCTCGAGCAGTTCCTGATGCGTCGTCGCTGGTGCGCGTCCCGTCAGAAGGAGGTACGAGACAGTGCCGAACGAGAAGACGTCCACCGAGCTGTCCGCGTCATCGCCAAGCAGCAGCGCTTCGGGCGCGAGGTAGATCTGGGCGGGCTCGGGCACAAGCAGTGAAGCGTGGGAGGTGACGCCGCGCGTGTGCCCTCCGGTGCCGTCGAGCTGGAAACCCACGTGCCAGTCGCGGATGCGGAGGGTCGGGATGAGGGAGTCCGGATTCGCGACGTCGATGCTGTAAGGGCTAAGCGACCTATGGACGATGTTCTTGCGATGGGCGTAGTCGAGCGTCTCGGCTAGCTGGCGCACGAGGCTGACACGCTCTTCAAACGAGAGCTGGTCGGCGCGGGTTGCGAGGAAGCTGTCGAGACGCTCAGCCGTCTCGTCGAGCCGGTATACGAGCGCGGGGCCTGTCTCCGTCTCTGTATAGAGGCGCGGACTGTCGAAACCGGGATGGGCGAGGCCGCCGATGAGCTCGTATTCGCGCTTCGCTGCCCGGCGAACGGCTTCGTGCTCGTCCGCGGGGCGCTCACGGTCGAGCCCGTAGATGCGAATCCTGGCAGCTTCGTCGAGGGAGACGTGCCGTGCCTTGAAATCCTGGTAGCCGGTTCCTTCGCCGATGAGCTCGCCAAGCAGGTAGTCGGCGACCTGGCGCTTACGGCGCGCGGGGCGAACACCGGCTTCGTTGAGGGCACGGAGAACGAGCTGAAGCGCGGATCGGTCGGCGCGGCGCGGCTCCGTCTGGGTCAGCGCTCCCACGATCCCTTCGCGCTGACGCCCCTCGGGTGATTCGTCTCGGAGGTAGACGTGCTGGCGCGCGAACGGAGGCAGTTTGCACACGACGTCCGGGTGAGAGAGGAACACGAGCGGCTGGATGAACGGGATCCTGGCCTTGGCCTTGCGTACCGACGGCTGCTGGGCGAGCAGGGACGCGAGTCGCTTCGCTTTTCGATCTGCCAGTAGCAGTGGGTTCTCCTCGTATCGCGGCCGTCGGCCCTCTTGCTCGCGCACCCAGTCGCGCTGGTCGCCGCTCACCACGCCGGGCCAGCTTTTGATCTCCACGAGGTAGATCCCCGTCGGCGCGATTGCGAGCAGGTCGACCTCGTTGATCGACCCGTCGGAGGCGATGAACTCGAAGAGCGCGAACGCCCGGTAAGGGTCGTGATCCGGGAGCCGCTCGCGGACGTAGTCCAGCGCCTCCCGCTCCCACGGGAACTGCGTCGGCGTGATCTCCGTCCAGCGAGTCGAGTCCGATCTCATCGAGTCAACAGCCTATTCCGGGCCCTCAGGAGCCGCGGCGAGTCAGCGCGAGCCGAGCCGGTTACGCTGTCCGGGGTCTATACGGCGCGTCTGAAGTCGGGCTGTGGCCGGTCGCTCGGAGCCGAAGGCAGAGCTTCTTGCCCAAGAAGACTCGCCTCTAGAGACGTTGGAGCTGGCCCACCTCGCCGCGGTCTCAGGTCGTCAATGACGGGGAGCCAAGCCTAGAAGCTTATTGGAACTGAATATGGAACGGTCCCGAGTGGACGGAACTTGGCGTTGTACAAACCACGTCGCGGCTGAGCCTCTTGATCTCGAGGCCGGGGCCTAGTCTGGGCGATGTTGGCGGAGGGGCTCAGTATCGGAGCTGACTGCGCCGTCGGGTCCAATCGCGATCATCGGACGGTATGTCCGACGTGCTCGCGATCTACGGCGCAGTGGCCGGCAGCCTCGGCACGGCTGGTGGACTAACCGCGCTCGGTTGGAATATCTGGTCGTGGCACCGCGGCCACGCGACGCGGGTGGTCGTCGAGGTGCGGGAAGGGATCATCGCGCCGCCGGAGGGAACGCGGCACGTGGTCCTCATCACCGCGATCAATTACAGCGAGCATCCAATTCAAGTGAAGGCCGTGGGTGTCGAGTGCGGCGGGCAGACGATCCAGGTCTTCCACCAGAGCGGGGAGATCCCAGGGAAGATTGAGGCGCGCGACTCTGCCACGACCTGGCTGCCGCGCGATATGCCCGAGCTGACGGAGCGCCAGGTGGCCGGATGGGTGCGCGTCGGAACTCGCGAGGTCTATTCCGGCGAGCCGTACATGCTGGCCCGCTAGGCAACATGTCCGAGCAGCCTTGGATCCGTGAGCACCTGACTTCGGAGCAGCGCACAGCTGAACTCACGCTCACGATCGATCCAGGGTTCGTGCATCACCGCAGCATCGCGACCCTCCTTGGGGATGAGGCGATGAGGCACGTAGACGACACGATTGCACGCTTGCCCGAGATGCCCGACTACCTGCGACGCCTTCGTGTTGATCGCATTTACACGGACGCACTTCTGATCTTCTGCGAGTCGCTGGGTGTGCCGACACTCGGCAGTCTGGTCGCAGGCAGGCGGGGCCGGCTGTTTTGCTCTGTCGTGGAGCTCGAGCCTGCCGAGTCGCTCGGTGATGGCGAGCGCGCAAGAAACCGCATCGTGCTCCCAAGTGTTGATGATCTCTCCGCGGTCATCGAGTACTCGACCGAGCACATCGCCGCGACGACAACGCGGTCCGAGCTGCGGAGCGGAGACACGATCGCCGTCGTTGCCCAACTCCACAACTTCTCAGGTGGACGACTGCTCTTCCATCCCCTGTTGATGGGTGGCCCTTGGCTTGAGGACAGAGAGAACTCCGGCGTTGTGCCGTCGCCTGAGTGGCATGGGTACGAGTTCTTCGAGGTCTTCATTGAGGACGTAGATGAGTTTCAGGCAGTAGAGGAAGTCGAGGCTCCCCGCGCCTTCGAAGTCATGCGAGATGTCTCCGAGGCTGCCTTCAAGACGTGCCTCGGCGAGATACTCGGGGACAAGACCACGGCCGACTGGGGCGGTGAGATGTCGGATCACTACGCAGCCCATGTCCATCTGAAGGGGCGGCCGACGACTGCCGCGTTCCTCTTGAAGGGGCCGGCACGGTTCGCCCCGATGGGCCTCAACCACCTGGGCAAGAACAACGACCAGATCTATCGGCTCGCACAAGAACCGGCCCAATTGCTGGTGGTTCAACATGCTCATGAGATCACCAGTCCGGTTCGCGCGACTCTTCGGGCGTTTGCCGTCCAGCCAGGAGCCGCACGGCGCTACTGCCTGATGGACGGACGCGATTCGCTCCGCCTCCTCATCGCGTACGACAAACTGAACCGCGCGCTAGAACTGTCTGCGAGCTGATCGCCGACGCCCTGTTGAGTGCTCGCGCCACGCGAGCGACACAATGATGGACATGGATCCGCTCGCAAGTGCTGCTATCAGCCTGGGAAGCCGTGTGCTGTCGTTGTCGACCGAGGGCGTCGGCGCCACGCCCGAGTTCGGCGCGATCCCGTCGTGTGAGCCGGACCGGGTCTGACGGTGACCGGGTTTGGGCGGTCGCGCTTGCACGGCACGGGCTAGTCGCTAGCTCCGGGCGTCGGCGGCGCTGGGCGGTTTCAGCGTGCTTGTCGTGGACGCAGCCTGGCTAGGTTGTGGGCCTCCCAGCGTAGGCGGCGAATTGCTAGTCGCGCCGCGGCTCGTCGCCGGGTTCCCGAGCAGCCGCATCGCGGGCGGTATCGAGCACGAAGCGAAGGTGTTGCCCGATGCCCTCGTACTGGTCGTCGAGGACCGTGAAGACCTGCTCGTAGAACGCGTCAGTTTGCTCGCCGAGCTCCTGTGCTCCGTAGGTGACGAGGAGCATGACCGGCATCAGCATCGATCGAGCGCCCTCCTCGGTGATCGGCGGCTCGCCGGGTGCGGGCTTGAAGTTGATGTCCGCGGCGACGGCCCCGAGGACGATCGCCACCGCGAAAAGGCTGGCGGCTTCGTCACGTGTGTCGCGTGCGAGCCAGCGGCTCGCACCGCGGGCGAGAGCGATAACCGCGTCGGCTTCGCCATGCGAGCGTTGCGCAACATCGACGAGTTCTTGTGTGACCTGCTGCAGGTTCTGGCTCTTCCCCGCAGCTGAGAGGCTTTCGAGCAGACCCGCAAGGTCGCCGAGGTGTTCGGGGTCGTTCCCGGCGGAAATGTCGGCGGCTCGCTGGTAGAGGCCGGCGGCTTGCACATAGCGTCGATCCAGGAAGGCGACGCCGGCTCGCCCGCTGATCGCGTGCGCTTCGAGCGACGACAGACGGGCGCGATTAGCGAGCCGCTCCGCGTGGCGGTAGGTCTGCCGTGCCTCGTCCAGCCGTTCAGCGTCGGCCAGCGCCAGGCCGAGGTTGCAGAGGCTCTCGATCTCGGCTCGCGTGTCGGCGAGTGCTCGCGCCAATGCAACCGCCTGGTGCCCGTGCTGAGCAGCGCTCGTCGGGTCACCGCGCCTGCGTATGACTTCGCCGAGGTTGTAGACCGCTTGTTGCTCCATCACGCGGTTCGCCCGTTCCCGAGCGAATTCAGCAAGCGCCTGGAGCTCCGTCTCCGCATCGTCCAGCCGATCGAGCTCGACCAACGCCATAGCCCGGTCGTTGCGAGCGTCGAAGGCGAGTTGGTCGTCTTCGAGACGCTTGGCGCTCTCTACGGCTCCCTCGTACAACGGCAACGACTGCTCGACCCAACCTGCATCACGAAGCACCGATGCTGCGTAAAGCCGACGCCAGGTGCCCTCGCGGGCGTCGATAGCGGTGGCCTCCTCGATGTCGCGTAGGAGATATGTGAGCGCGCGCTGTTTCTGGTTCGCAGCCAGAGCTGCTTGCGCAGCGATCTCAAGCAAGTCGGAGCGCGTATCTCGGCTCGCGTTAGCTGCGAGCGCGAGACCTCGGTCGAGGTGGGCGATCGCGGACTCGGTCTCTCCGACCTGCGTTTCCAGGACGGCGAGATTTCTCAGCGCGCCGACTTGGCGCTCTCTGTCGTCCGTTGCATCGAGGACGTCGAGTGCTTCGGCCAGCATTACGCGCGCTTCCTCTGCGTGGCCGTGAAGCGCGCGGAGCGCGGCGAGATCGGCAAGAGCTCCCGCGCGCAGACGCTCGTCTTCGAACCGGAGCGCGGCTCCTTGCGCTTCCTCGAGGGCCGACTCGGCCTCGGCATCCCGACCGCTGCGATGTAGAGCCATGGCCATGCTTCGGTAGATCAGCTCGAGTTGCGGCGGCGCGTCCGAAGTCTCGGCGAGACGCAACGCCTTCCGGTACCAGCGGAGCGCACGTCCCGACCGGCCCCGGTCGACTTCGAGTGACCCGAGGTTCTGCAGCGCGATCACTTGCTTAGAGAGGTCATCCGCCTTCCGCGCCGCATGGAGGGCATGCCGGAAGTTCTCTTCCGCGGCGTCGTATTCGCCCCGCTTGCTCTGGAGCTGGCCGAGGCCGCCGTAGATGGACGCCTCCAGACCCCATTCGGCCACGCGTGTGATCAGTGGCGCGAATTCGGCCAGGATCTGCTCGGCTTCGTCCAGCTCACCGCGAGCCTGGAGGGCAGTTGCAAGGTTGAGGAGGATCTGTGCGGCCGCGAAGTCGTCGCCAAGGTCTCTCTTCATCCGGTAGGCCTCGGCTGCGAGCCGGATCGCCTCGCGTGGGTCACCGCCGATTAGCGCGCGAACGCCGAGGTTCTGAAGTGCCGTGGAGATGATCTGTGCGTCGTCGAGGTCTCGACCCCGCGCGAGCATGTGCTCGAGGATCTCGCCCGCTCGCTGCTCATTGCCAAGCGCGGAGTGCCCGAGCGCCTCGAAGTTCATCGCCCAGGCGTCCGTAGGCGATGTGAGCGACTCGGGTGGAACGAGCGCGCGGAGATCGGCGACGGCGGCGAGCACGAGATGGGGGTAGCCGGCGTAGTGGAAGTTGTTGGCGAGCTCGAGCAGGCTCTCGGCCAGTTCGTCAAATCGCCCGGCGAGTGCGAGCTGGTCGATCCGGTCGAGCTCGGCTCGTAATTCGCCCGTTTGCGCGGCGACGTCGAGGACGCGGTCGAGCGCCGCTAGCTGGGTCACGCTGCCCGTCCTCGACGGGGGAAGCGAACGTGGATCTTGTGGCGCGGCGGCGCTTGGCCGAGCCGAGCGAGCTGCTGTTGCCGAGCGGAGTTGACCGCGTGGTGGTTCAGCGCGTCGATGATGTGCTTCCGGAGCTCGGACAGATTTGCGAAGTTCTTCGTGACCGCTCGTTCGCGCTCGCGCCGGATGAATTCGCGTGCGTCGTCATCGCGGCCGACGCCGTCTTGGATGAAGATGAACCTGGCGGCCTGTGCCTCTCCCGCGGCGACGTACTCCTTACGGGTGATCGGCGTCAAGGTGTCACCGAGGATGAGGACGAGCCCGTCGCTTGTCCGTGCGTGGCCGATGCACACCCCCTCCGCGCAGAACTCGCCGGCGCGCGCGTGCCGTTCCCAGCACCACGCGTGGGCGAGCGACGTGCTCTCGATTGCCTGGATCGCAGTCTCGCGCTCCGCCGTCAGCGGGTTGCCGTTCATCTTCGAGGACACGAAGATCTTCCAACGCGTCGGCCGACCGAAGAGGATCTCGTCGCTGAGGGTGGGAAAGGTCATGCGGTTTCTGCCCGTTGGCTGCCAGAGGCGGCTGAGTTCCGTCGCAGATCGTGATTCAAGCGGAGCGGCCCGACGTCTGTCCGCCTTGCGCCTCGGCTGGCGAGCACCTGAGGCCGGCCGACCTGAAGCCAGAGCGGCGCGCGCAGGCGGCGTGCGTCCCCGCGGCGCGTGAGAATCCACTACATGGGCGACGCCGACCTAGTCTCGTTTACGCTCCCGGATCCCGAGCGAGCGACGGGCTACCGGGATTTCCTGGCGAACCAGGCGCAATTTCGCGTCGTCGACTTTCCGCCCGATGCCGTCGGGGTGGAGCCAGCCGAGGGCGCGGGCGCGGTGCGCGAGTTTCTCCGCGCGCATCGACTGTGGGATCCGGCCAACGGCGCCGCGGACGGTTGGGCGACTCTCGAGGAGAATCGTGGTTTCGATAGCCGAACGATCAACCGCGAGCTGCTCGCTCGCCAAGCGGACGAGCTGCTGGAGCGCGGCGACCTCGCCTCGCACCTGTATGCGTTCCAGGCCCTTGTTGCAGCCACGCCACCGAGCGAACTGGCCGGGATTCTCGACGCCCAGGTTAAGTCGATCTTCTCTGACGTGCCCGACGGGTCGCTTTGGCTCGTGACTGCCGAGGAGAGCTGGGCTGCGCGGCTTACGGTGCTTCGCACGCGTGTCGCCCTCGAGCTAACTCCCGATCTTCCCCTCGACCCCGAGTCGTTCGCCGGCCTGCGCGCGCTTGAGGGCCACAGCCTCACGGACACGGTCGATGTCACGTCCGCGCTCGACCCATTGCTGCTCGCGTTCTCGCCCGGTGCGTTCGGCTACGCGGTCAGCTACGCGCCGCATGCGCTGGTGCTGTTGTTCGGCGAGCTGAAGGAACTGCGGGTCCCTCCCCCGAGATCTCTTGCCGCTCTGTACGAACCGAACGTGCTCGAGAAGTACCCGCAGGAGCCGTGGGGCGAGCTCGAGCTCAGCGACGGACTCACCGCTGCGGAGGTGGAGGAGCTCCTACCCTGGTGGGTCGGGCGACTCAACGTCGCCTACAGCCATGCCGCCGACCCGACCCGCTTCGCAAGCCAGTTCGGCGCTCACGAACCGGCGCGCCAGTACGCGTGGCTCCTCACGTTCGAGCGGATGCTCGCCGATGCGTTGCTCGTCCTCTCAGGTCCGCAGTCCGCGGCGCTCGCGCGACAACAGGCCGGCTTCGATCTCCTTGATAAGGCCGAAGCGCTCCTCGGTACCGGCCGAGGGTCGAGCGGCATGGGCTTCAAGCGCCTGCTCCGCCGCAGCGACACGCTCCCAAAGCTTCAACGCTCGTTCGCAGCTCTTCCCGGCAGCTTCCCTGGGCGCTTCGCCGCCTTTGCCGAACTGCTCTACGAGACGATCTACGGCGACATCCGGGCCGGTGTCTTGCCACACCGGCTGACTGAGCACGGCGTACGAGTCGCCCGGGACGCCGCCGACGAGCTCCACCCCGAAGACATGGACACCTACGTCTCCAAGACGCTCCGCGCCACCCGCAACAGTGCGCATGGCTTCCTCGAGACGCTCTTCGACCACCCCGACCGCTTCCGGCTCGCCACCCACACCGGGGACGTTCCCTATGCGTTCGCCAACCTAGCTGCGCTGATCGGCCTTGCCCTCGTCGCGGACGGCGAGCGCCTTGTCGGCGGCAGCTGGTGGGACTAACGCCAGCCCGCCTCATGCGCGGTGGCCTTATTGGGGCGCACGCTCCGCGTAGAGCTTCCAGAAGGTCGTCCTGGCGCGAGATGGCCCACTTTTACTGCCGCTACTTCAGTATCCGCTCGCTTAGCCGCGATCTCCTGCTCGCCGCCGCCCCAAGCCTCACCGGTATGAACTGACACCCCGATAGGGGCGTTCTGCGCTCTCTCCTCAACCAGCTCGCCGGCCTGTATCGCGACGGCGACCTGATCGCCGACGCCCTCCACCGCGCCTACACCAGGCAGCGCGCCGACCGACCCGCACTCGAAGAACAGCGCCGCACCGTCGTTGAGGAGATTCGCCGTGGCGAGCGTGCGCTCGACCGCTACTACCAGGCGTTCGAGACAGGAGATCTCGAACCCGGCCAGTTCAAGACTCGTCTCGCCGGGCTCGAGGCGAAGCTCGACACGTTGCGCGAGCAGGAGCAGGCGCTCGCTGGCCAGCTCGCCGACCCGGCCGAGAGCTTCGATCCGCAAGCGCTCGCCACCGTCGCCGACCGGCTCCGCGACACGCTCGCCGCCGGCGAGCCCGAACAGACCAAAGCCCTGCTGCGGCTGCTGATCAAGGAGCTCCGCGTCAATGGTCGGTCAGAGATCCTGCCGACCTACCGCGTCGTCACGCCCGAGGTTTGCGCAACGCCAAGTTCAGTGGAGCGTACCGGGATCGAACCGGTGACCTCCGGTTTGCAAACCCAGATCCGACAACGTCAGCGCGTGGCCCTACTCGGACGGGCACCGGGAGATGTCTATGAAGGCGGGCGTTTGCGTGGAAACTTGGGCGGCCGGCCCCGTTGAACGGGAGCGCCCCGTGCCCATTCGAGTACGTCTTGTTCGAGCCACACTGGCCCGGAGCGAAGTCGGGAGACTGGCGTGGGAAAGTCAGGCCGCGCCGTGTAGCGGGTTGCGGTCCGCCTACTGACACCGAGCAGTTCAGCCACCTCGGCCAGCCCGACCAGTCTCAGTTCCACATTGGGAACCGTACGAACTTCGTCGGACCGAGAGCGCAGAAGTAGAGAAAAGTGAGAAAGTGACTAAGATAAGGACTATAAATGTCCTTAACGACGTCACTTTCCAATGGCTAGCCTGCAGGCGAAGCACTCCCGTCGATGCGCTCTTGGACGTCCGTGGACGCCGTTGGGGGAGGGGACGGATGGTTGCACGTGTCCGGACGGGCCCATCTATTACGTTGTCGTGCGTGAGGGTGGGCAGGCGTACAAGGAGGCCGTCGGGCGAGACCGTCAGCAGGCTGAGGTCGCACTACACCGAGTTGCCGCTGAGGTCGAAGACGGCGACTTCCGTCCTCGGCTGAACATCGGGTTCTCCGAGTGGGCTGACCGTTGGCTCGCCTCACTCGAGCGCAAGCCCTCCACCGTCGGCTCATACCGTTCGACGATCGCACACGCCAAAGGGGCGTTCGGCGGCCAGCGCGTGCGCCGGCTCGGTCCCGAGGACATCGCTTCCTTCAACGGGATCTTGCGCGAGCGGGGCTGCTCGCCCTCCACGCGTGCCAAGCACCTGCGTGTCCTTGGTGCCTGCCTCCAGGCCGCCATCTACTACCGGTACGCGGGCTTTAACCCGGTTCGTGAGATGCCGCCGGCGCAGAGGCCTCGGCCTGAGCGGAAGGAGGCCGCCTACTTCGAGAACGAGGAGCTACCTCGCCTCTTCGCGCACCTCCAGGACGAGCCGTACAGGACGCTCTGCCTGGTTGCGCTCAAAACAGGCATGCGACAGGGGGAGCTGTTCGCGCTCCGCTGGTGCGATGTCGACCTCGACCAGGCTGTCGTGCGCGTCCGGCGCAGCTATACCGGCGGCACGCTGGGAACACCGAAGAACCGTGAGCGACGTGACGTCGACCTGATCTCCGACGTCGTCGAGCTTCTTTCCGGAGTCCGCGGCGAGTGGGGGAGCGCGAACGGCGACAGCCTCGTCTTCCCCGGCGACGACGGCGTCAGGTTCCTGACGCCGTCCGTTCTGCTCCGGCGCCAGCTCTACCCGGCGATGGCTCGCGCGGACATCCAGCGGGTCGGACCGACGCAGGAGCGACGGACCTTCCACAGCTTCCGGCACACGTTCGCCAAGCGTGCGCTCGAGAGCGGCGCCCAGATCACTTGGCTCTCGCGGCACCTCGGCCACTCCTCGCTGAAGGTGACAACCGACATCTACGGCCACTGGGAGCGCGCCGAGCGGAAGCTCCAGGCCGCCAAGATGGAGGGTGCGTTCCCGGTCTGACCGCGGCCTGTCTCGTACTCCACTCGTACTCCACCTACCCTGTACGGCTTGGACCGGGCACCGAAAACGTCGCGTATGAGCAGGCATTTTGTGATGGGCCGGGCTGGGATCGAACCAGCGACCTTGGGATTAAAAGTCCCCTGCTCTACCGACTGAGCTACCGGCCCGCGCGACCGAGTGTACGTTCCCAGGCCGCGAGCAGCTGCTCGACGTTGCGGCGCTGGTCGTCGGTGAACGGGAGGCGCGCCACGACGCGGCGCGCCTCCGCCGGGTCGTCGTGCTCGACCGCAGCCTCGAGGCGCTCGCGAATCGGGCTCGGCTGCGCGAGCTGCCGCCGCAGCCAGCGGAGGAGGCTCACCTGCGTGGCTTCGACGGCCATTGCCTTCGCCTAGACTACCTCGACAGGAATCAAGAACATGAGCCGCTTCACCGACGCCGTCAACACGCAGGTCGCGAGTGAGTTCGCCGCCTCGCAGCAGTACATCGCGATCGCGGTGCACTACGACGCGCAGACGCTCCCGCAGCTCGCCGCGCACTTCTACCGGCAGGCGCTCGAGGAGCGCAACCACGCGATGATGCTCGTCCAGTACCTCCTCGACAGCGGCGCGAGCGTCGAGATCCCGGGCGTGCAGCAGCCGGAAGCCGCGTTCGCGGACGATCGCGCACCGATCGTGCTCGCGCTCGAGCAGGAGCGGACGGTGACGGCGCAGATCTCGAGCCTCGTCCAGATCGCGCGAGAGGAGAACGAGCACGTCGGTGAGCAGTTCCTCGGTTGGTTCCTCGAGGAGCAGCGGGAGGAGGTCGCGAGCATGTCCGCGCTGCTCGCCGTCGTCGACCGTGCCGGCACGGGCAACCTGCTCCTGGTCGAGGACTACCTGAGCCGCACCGCCGCGATCGCCGCCGGGCCGACGAGTGCCGCACCGCCGGCGGCCGGCGGCGCCGTCTAGTCTCAGCTGGTCGCCGCCGGTACGGGGGCGAGGTAAGCGCGGCTGAGCGTGTTCTCGCCGCGCAGGAGCACCTCAGCCAGCTGGAGCAGGGGTGCGGCGGTTTCGGGGCGGAACATCATCGCGCTGCGAATGCCTGGAACGCCTTCGGGCAGGTCGATGTGCGGCGCCGGATCTCCTCTCGCAGAGATGGATGGACCTTGCAGGGCAGCTTTCGAACCTCGCCCTGCCCTGAGTTCCGCTCGGCGAGCGCCCGGCTCTTGAGCGAAACGGCGGCTCCGATCGGGCGGAGCCGCCGTTCCGTCGGGTGCGGGCCTAGAGCGTCTGCGCGAACCCGACCAGCGTGTTCGCCTGGCTCTGGGTCAGCCAGCCACCCCGGACGAGCGCATTCAGCGCCAGCTTGTACACGCAGACGAAGGCCTCCTTCTGCTTCGCGTTCAACCTCGGCACGATCTGCACGAGAGCCTGAGTCGCCGTCCTCGCGAGTGCATCGACGGCCGCCTGCTGCCGCGCACTGAGCGCCTGGTAGCGCGCCGAGCTCTGCACGAACTGCAGCGTCAACGCACCGAGGCTGCCCGGCGTGACCGTCACGGTGAAGGTCGCCGTTGCCGAGCCGAGGTTGCCGGCGTTGTCCGTCGCGGTGGCCGAGAGCGTGTGCGACCCGGCGCCGAACGCCCAGGCCGGCCCGCTCGCGCCCGCGCACGTGCTCGAGGCGACCCCGGACAGGTTGTCCGCGGCCGTGCACGTGATCGCGACCATGTCGACGAGCCCATAGGTGCCGGCGTTCCCCGCGTACGTGACGGTCGGGTTCGTCGCGTCACGCTTGATCGTCCCGGTCGACGCCGAGGCCGTCCCGCCGGCCGAGGTGGCCGAGCAGGTGAACGAGACGCCCGCGGTGTCGGCCGTCACGGACGACGGGTCGCAGCCGCTCGTGCTCGTGACCTCGGACTCCGGATCCGAGACCGTCCAGCTGACACTGACGTCCGAGACATACCAACCGCCCGAGCCCAGCGTGCCCGTGACGTGCGGGGTCACAACCGGGGGCGACGCGTCAACCTGGGTCTGCCACAGCACCGCGTGGGTCTGGCCGGCGGCGGTGGTGCTGCCGCCGACGACCTGGCCGCTCCCGTTCACCGCAAGGGCGAAGCTCGTACTGCCGCCGAGGGTGCCGAGATCGACCATCCCGCCCGCCTGCGTCCACGAAAACGCGCGCCCCTGGGTTCCGTCAGCGGTCAGGTTGTAGCCGACGATCTGGCCGGCGTCGTTCACCGCGACGGCGGAGCTGCTGCTGGCCAGGGTGCCGAGATCGACCATCCCGCCCGCCTGCGTCCACGAAAACGCGTGCGTCGAGGCGTCGCCGGCCGTGGTGCTCTCGCCGACGACCTGGCCACTCCCGTTCACCGCGACGGCGGTGCTGCTGCTGCTGCCGCCGAGGGTGCCGAGATCGACCATCCCGCCCGCCTGCGTCCACAAGAACGCATGGTGCCGACCGTCGCCGGCCGGGTTGCTTCCGCCGACGACCTGGCCGCTCCCGTTCACCGCCAAGGCGGAGCTGAAGCTGCCGCCCAGGGTGCCGAGATCGACCATCCCGCCCGCCTGCGTCCACAAGAACGCATGCTGCTGGGCGTCGCCGGCGGTGAAGCTGTAGCCGACGACCTGGCCGCTCCCGTTCACCGCGAACGGGTAGCTGGAGCTGCCGCCGAGGGTGCCGAGGTCGACCATCCCACCCGCCTGCGTCCACGAAAACGCATGCGCGACATTGTCGGCCGTGCCGCTTTCGCCGACGACCTGGCCGCTCCCGTTCACCGCAAGGGCGACGCTGGAACTGCTGCCGAGGGTGCCGAGATCGACCATCCCACCCGCCTGCGTCCACGAAAACGCACGCGGGATATTGCCGGCGATGTAGCTGTAGCCGACGACCTGGCCGCTCCCGTTCACCGCAAGGGCGGCGCTGTAGGTGCTGCCGAGGGTGCCGAGATCGACCATCCCGCCCGCCTGCGTCCACGAAAACGCGTGCGTCGAGGCGTCGCCGGCCGTGGTGCTCTCGCCGACGACCTGACCGCTGTCGTTCACGGCATTGGCGTAGCTCCTGGTCCCGCCGAGGGTGCCGAGATCGACGATCGTGACCGACGTTGCCGAGCTTGCGCTCCCGGCGAGCAGGCCGACGACAACCGTAAGCAACGAGAGCAGCAGGAAGAGGCGCCTCGCCGGCCGCGTCCGCACGAGGCGACCAGGCAAACCGAACCTGCCCATGTTGACTACCTCTCGTCTCGACGACTCCATGATGTGGCGTGCCCTCTCTCCAACCATGATGTGCCTCCCCTCTCTCCAACCGAGCCTGGATCGGGTTTCGCACAGCAACACCGGCAGTCGGGTCCGCTAATGGCCAAATGACCAGCGGAGTCGCCGCACAGAGATCCAACTCGACTGTCCCCTCACACGCGGCCTTCGGCATCAGCGTTTAACCGGATGACGCGCGCGCGCGTCTAACCGGATGACGCGCGCGGAACCCTGTCCGAGGCCTCCCATGAAACTCTCGGCGCCAGCATCGCCAGCGAACTCAGTAGCCGTGCTCAACCCAGTCCGCCCTTCGCCATGGCCTCGGGTGGGTGTGAACCTGAGCCCGGTCAGGAACGTCGGTGAGGGCTCCCCTCCAAGCTCGTGGTTTGAATGGGAGCAGTTTGCCCTTGAGCGATCGGACTTCGAAACATGCCTCTGAGCAGCGACGTTGATGTAACAAGCACAACGGATGGACCTTGCAGGGCAGCTTTCGAACCTCGCTCTGCCGTGAGGCGGAAGTAGAACCCTCGCAAACGCCCTACTTGTAACTCATTTTACGACAAGAGGGCCGTCGAGGTCCAGCGTCGACCCTCCCTTTGGCCGATGGCACGAAGCCTGATCGGCGGATCAACTCTTCAGCGGGCCGGCAAGCGTTGCAGCGCCGCGGCCCTCCGCCGTTTCGCGCATGTTGTCGAATGCGGTAAGGGTCGGCTCGGCGAGCTGGACAGCCTTGAGGATGTCGCGGCGGACGACGTCGTTCAGTGCGGCGATTGAAGTCGCTTGCTGGACGTGGTGAAAGGTTGACTGCAGTCGGACTCGGAGGAGGCCGGCGATGACGAACGTGGCGAGCTGCACCTCGGGATCGATCGGGTCCGCGCCGATTCGTTGCGCAAGCGCGATGGATACCTTGTCTATGAAACGCGGCAAGTCAGCGAACCGCGCCGCGGCAAGCGTTGGCGATCCGGTGGCGGCGTCGCAAAAGAGCCGGAACAGGCGCAGCTGGCCGGCTTCATCCAAGGCCTCCGATTGGCCAGAGTGAATCCCGCCGCCCAGCGATTGCACAACGGCTTCGACCAGTGAAGCGCTCCCGCGTTCCCTTACGGCATCCGCCACCGCGTTGACCATGGACTCGGAGCGATCGAAGAACATCGACTCCTTGGTCGGGAAGTAGTTGAACACGGTCTGCTCGGAGACCTCGCACGCCGCCGCGATCCGGGCGACGGTCACGTTGTCGAAACCGTGAACCAAGAACATGGCGGTCGCCATGTTCGAGATCTGTTGACGAACCCGCCGCTTCTTGCGTTGGCGCAGGGACTCGTTCGGGTCAGGGGCCTCATCGGGGTGCATCGCTTCGAGGATCTCGAGGATGGCATCCACGTCGAGGGCGCCGGGTGTGGTCATGTGAACCAGTATAGACCAAATCTTAGTGTCATGCTATATTTATGGTGACACTAACAATAGAGGGGCCACATGACGATAGATGCCACGGCGCAGCCAGAACGATCCGATCGCATCACTCACCGAGCCGACAGCGACGGTTCATCTTCGGTCACCCCGGCTGTCGAGGCCCGCGGCTTGACGAAGACGTTCGGCACGAACCGCGCCGTCGACGACATCGACCTCACCGTCATGGAAGGTGAGATCTTCGGGGTGCTCGGCCCGAACGGTGCCGGCAAGACCACGATGCTGAACATGTTGGCGACGCTGCTGCCGATTGATGGCGGCGAGGCGAGGATCTTCGGTCATGACGTGCGCAGTGAGGGCCACGCGGTGCGGCAACTGATCGGCGTCACCGGTCAGTACGCGTCGGTCGACGAGAACCTGACGGCCCGCGAGAACCTCTGGCTGTTTGGTCGCCTGCAGGGACTGTCCTCCAAGAAGGCCCACAGCACCGGCGACGACCTGCTCGCGCAGTTCGACCTGACCGAGGCTGCTCGCCGACCCATCTCGCAATTCTCCGGCGGCATGCGCCGCCGTCTCGATCTCGCGGCCAGCCTGATCACGAGACCCGCACTGATCTTCCTCGACGAGCCCACGACCGGACTCGACCCCCGAACTCGCGGCCAGATGTGGGACACGATCCACGATCTAGCCGCCGCGGGATCCACGATCTTGTTGACCACCCAGTACCTCGACGAAGCCGACGCACTGGCTAGCCGGATCATCGTGATCGATCGCGGCCGGAAGGTCGCCGAGGGCACCCCCGCTGAGCTCAAGGCCAAAATCGGCACATCGAGCCTCCGCGTCCAGCTGGTCGAGGGCGCCGACACGGCGAAGGCGGCCGCACTGGCTGCCGACCTGACCCGCGAGACACCGATCCTTGCCGCAACCGGCTCAGGATTCAGCGTCACGTTGACCGACGCCAACCAGGCTGCCGACGTCCTCATCACGCTCCGGAACCACCGACTCGACATCACCAACGCCACCGTCGAACAACCGAGCCTTGACGATGTGTTCATGGCCCTGACCGGCAGCCCCAGCGAAACCCCCGTCCCCGACAACGGAGCGAGCGACTCATGAGCGCAACCATCACCTACCCAACCCGGGCCACGCCCCAACCGTCCGCACGCGCCGTCCAGGCGTCGGTACCCATTCGCGACGCGCTCACGCAGATCAAGACGCTGGCATGGCGCGCCCTCATAAAGATGCGCCGAAACCCCGAGCAGCTCGTCGACGTCACCGCGATGCCCGTGCTGTTCACCCTGATGTTCGGGTTCATGTTCGCCGGGGCCATCTCCGGCAGCCAAGCGAGCTACTTGCCGATCCTCATTCCCGGCATCATCGCCATGACCACCATCACCGCGTGCGTCGCCGCCGGAGTCCAACTCCGCGAGGACATGGACAAAGGCGTGTTCGACCGCTTCAGGTCGCTGCCCATCGCCCGGATCGCCCCGCTAGCCGGACCGATGCTGGCCGACCTCGCCCGCTACGCCATTGCCGCCAGCGTCACCCTCACCGTGGGCGTGCTCATGGGCTACCGCCCCGGCGGTGGCGTGCCCGGCGTGGCCGCCGGAATGGTTCTTGTCGTCATCACCGGCTGGTCCCTCGCCTGGATCTTCATGTGGATCGGCACCATCGCCAAGACCGTCGGCGCCGTCCAGGGCATGTCCATGATGATCATGTTCCCTTTGGCCTTCCTATCCAATGCATTCGTCCCAGTTAGCACCCTTCCGGGATGGCTCCAGACCGTGACGCGGGTCAATCCTGTCTCGCATGTCGTCTCGGCACTGCGTGACCTGATGAACGACGGCACCTTCACTGCCCAGGTCGGATGGGCGCTACTCGGATGCGCCACGGTTGCCGCGATCTTCATTCCACTCGCCGTCCGCTCATACTCCAGTCGAGTCTGACCAGCCCCCGGGCAGGCAAGCCCGACGCGGAGATCTGGCGACAACTCGTCAGCGTAAGCCTGTCCCCGGTAACGCCGCCGGTTTGAGTAAGCACGTTCTGCTACTCGGGCGACCGGACATAGAAAGACGCCCCTGAGCAGGGACGTCGATGTAATAACGACAACGGATGGGCGGTGCAGGGCTCGAACCTGCGACCCCCTGCGTGTAAAGCAGGTGCTCTACCAGCTGAGCTAACCGCCCCTGCAGGAAGACGGTAGCGGCTCGGGCCGCGCGGCTCCGGGCGGCGACTGGGGCGCCGAGATCAGGTACCTTCGCCGGATGAGCTCCCCTTCGGCCTCGGCGGCGCAGGGCAGGCCGCTGCTGCGCGGTGTCCTGCACCAGGTGGCGTTCATGGCCTCGCTCGTCGTGGGGACGCTTCTGATCGTCGGGGCGGACGGGCCGCGGCGGCACGTCGCCGCCGCGGTGTTCGCGGGCTCGGTCGCCGTGTGCTTCGGAGCGAGCGCGCTCTACCACCGCGTGACGTGGACGCCCCGCATGCGCCGGCGGATGCGCCGGGTCGACCACGCGGGTGTGTACACGCTGATCGCAGGCACGTACACCGCGGTGTGCCTGCTCGCGCTCGACGGTGCGTGGCGGTGGTCCGTGCTCGCGATCGTGTGGGCCGGGGCGGGCGTGGCGATCGTGCTCAAGTTCGTCTGGGTCGACGCGCCGAAGTGGCTTGCGGCAGCGATCGGGATCGCGCTCGGCTGGGTCGGCGTCGCCGCCCTGCCGGAGCTCGTCTCGCGTCTGAGTCCTGCCGCCGTCGCCCTGCTCCTGGTGGGCGGCCTCGCGTACACGGTGGGCGCCGTGGTCTACGCGCGACAGTGGCCGAACCCCGTGCCGCACGTGTTCGGATACCACGAGGTCTTCCACGCGCTGACGATCGTCGCCGTCGCGTGCCAGTACGTGGCGATCGCCTTCTTCGTCGTTCGCGCAGGTTAGTGGACTAGTGCGAGACGAGCCCGAGCATTCGGGTGAAGTGCGGCCGCGGTCCCGGCGACGCCGCGAGGATCCGCCTGATCGCGGACGCCAGCGCCGCCGTCTCGGCGGCCGTCGGGCGCAGGTCGACGCGAACGCGCGCGAGCATCAGCGCTTCGATCTCCTCGGCGATCGAGTCGGCCGCGAGATCGCCACTCCCGCGCAGCGAGGCGAGCAGCTGCGTGACATCGGTGTTGCGGAGCGACATCGCCCCGCTGCCGAAGCTGAAGGCCGTTTGCTCGGCTGGCTTCGCTCGCATCATCGCTCGGCCTAGCGATTCCGGAAGACGATGCGGCCGCGGGTCAGGTCGTACGGCGACAGCTCGATCTTCACACGGTCGCCCGGAAGGATGCGGATGCGGAAGCGCCGCATCTTCCCCGCCGTGTAGCCGAGCGTCTCGTGCCCGTTGTCGAGCGCGACTCTGTGCATGCCGGAGCGATAGGACTCGACCACCTCGCCCTCCAGCTCGATCTTCTCGTCCTTGACGGCCATGCTCGCTCCCCTCACCTCGGAACGAGCGGGGCGACCTGCCCCGCTCCGGTCACGCGCCGACAAGCACGACGTTCTTGGCCTCAGGGCCCTTCTGCCCCTCTGCAGGCTCGAACTCGACCTTCGCGCCCTCGGCGAGCGTCTTGAAGCCGCTGCCGACGATCGAGCTGTGGTGGACGAAGAAGTCCTTGCCGCCTTCGTCCGGGGTGATGAACCCGTAGCCCTTCTGGTCGTTGAACCACTTCACGGTGCCGGTTGCCATTACGAAAACACCTCCCTCTGCCTTTTCGTGAACGGGCAGAGGAGGCGCGACCTGACGCGCATCCGGTACTCGCTCGTGTTGAGGCGAGCGTAGCACCGAACCGGCCGGGATCGTCCGCCTGCGGCCGAGGCACTGCGATAAGTTCGCCTGATGAAGGCGCGCGCGCGGGCGGTCGTGATCGGCGGCGGTGTCGGCGGCTGCTCGATCCTCTACTGGCTGACGAAGCTCGGCTGGACCGATGTCGTGCTCGTCGACCGCGCGGAGCTGACGAGCGGCTCCACCTTCCACTCGGCGGGGCTGGTGGGGCAGCTGCGCGGCTCGCTCGCGCTGACGAGGATGATGATGAACTCGGTCGACCTCTACCGCACGCTCGGCGACGAGGTCGGGCTCGCGACCGGCTGGCGCGAGGTCGGCTCGCTCCGCCTCGCGTCGTCGCAGGAGCGCGTGGAGGAGCTCGCGCGCCAGGCCGGCTGGGCGAAGACGTTCGGGCTGCCGCTGGAGCTGATCTCGCCGGAGGAGGCGCAGCGGCTGTTCCCGCCGCTGACGACCGACGGCGTGCTGGGGGCCGCGTACCTGCCGACGGACGGCTACATCGACCCGTCGCAGCTCACCTTCGCCCTCGCGGAGGGCGCGCGCCGCGGCGGGGCGGAGATCTACCAGCAGACACGCGTCACCGGGATCGCCGTCGAGCGCGGGCGGGTGACCGGCGTCGTCACCGACCAGGGGGAGATCGAGGCCGAGGTCGTCGTCAACGCCGGCGGGATGTTCGCGAAGGAGATCGGCGCGCTCGCCGGCGTGAACGTCCCCGTCGTGCCGATGGCGCACGAGTACCTCGTCACGAAGCCCAGCGGGCTGCCGCTCGACATGCCGACGATGCGCGACCCCTCGCTGCTCGTCTACTTCCGGCCGGAGTCGGGCGGCCTGATCATGGGCGGCTACGAGCGCCACCCGGCGCCGTGGTCGCTCGACGGGATTCCGCCCGACTTCAACGGCAAGCTGCTCGCCGAGGACTGGCCGCGCTTCGAGGAGCTGATGGAGAACGCGCTCGTCCGCGTGCCCTCGCTCGAGGAGATGGAGGTGATCCGGCTGATCAACGGGCCGGAGGCGTTCACGCCGGACGGCGAGTTCATCCTCGGCCCGACGGAGGTGCGCGGCCTCTGGACGGCGGCCGGCTTCTGCGCGCACGGCCTCGCCGGCGCAGGCGGGATGGGCCGGCTCGTCGCCGAGTGGATCGTCGAGGGGACGCCGTCGCTCGACACGTGGGAGATGGACTCGCGCCGCTTCGGCCGCCACTACCGCTCGCGCGGTTACACGCTCGCGCGCACGCTCGAGGTCTACGAGACGTACTACGACGTCAAGTACCCGGGCCACGAGCGGCAGGCGGGCCGGCCGCTGCGGCTCTCGCCGACGTACGCACGGCTCGCCGAGCTCGGTGCGGCGTTCGGCGAGAAGTCCGGGTGGGAGCGGCCGAACTGGTTCGAGCCGAATGCCGCGCGCGGCGACGAGTCGCTGCGCCCGCGCGGCTGGGCGGGCCGGCTGTGGTCGCCCGCGATCGGCGCCGAGCATCTCGCCTGCCGCGAGACGGCGGCGCTGTTCGACGAGACGTCGTTCTCGAAGATCGAGGTCTCGGGCGAGGGCGCCGCCGAGTTCCTGGAGCGGCTTTGCGCGAACCGGGTCGCGCGCGACGTCGGCGCGATCACGTACACGTCGATGCTGAACCCGCGCGGCGGGATCGAGTGCGATTTCACCGTCACGCGTACCGCCGAGGATCGGTTCCTCATCGTCACCGGTACCGCCTTCGGCCGTCACGACCTCGCGTGGATCCGCCAGCACGCGACCGGCGGTGTCGCCGTGGACGACGTGACGTCGGCGCACGCCTGCCTCGGCCTCTGGGGGCCGAAGGCGCGCGAGATCCTGCAGCCGCTGACGACCACGCCGCTCGACTTCCTGTACATGCGCGCGCGCGAGCTCGCCGTCGGTGCGGTGCCGTGCCTCGCGCTGCGCGTCACGTACGTGGGCGAGCTCGGCTGGGAGCTCTACTGCCCGACGGAGTTCGGGCTCGCACTCTGGAACGCGATCTGGGAGTCGGGGCGAGAGCACGGCCTCGTCGCCGGCGGCTACAAGGCGATCGACGCGCTGCGCCTGGAGAAGGGCTACCGCGTCTGGGGCGCCGACATCACGCCGGAGGACACGCCCTACGAAGCCGGGCTCGGCTTCGCGGTCAGGCCCGACAAGGGCGACTTCACCGGCCGCGACGCGCTCACGTCGCGGGGAGATCCCTCGCGACGCCTCTGCTGCCTCGTGCTCGCCGATCCGCGCGCCGTCGCGCTCGGCTCGGAGCCGGTGCGGGTCGACGGCCGCCCGGTCGGCCGCGTGACGAGCGGCGGCTACGGCTACACGGTGGAGCGCTCGATCGCCTACGCCTACCTGCCGGCCGAGCACGCGCGGCCGGGGCAGCCGGTCGACGTCGAGATCTTCGGTGACTGGATCGGCGGCGAGGTGGCGGCCGAGCCGCTCTTCGACCCGCGCGGCGAGCGGGTGCGCGCGTGATCCAGGAGCTTGCAGAGCGGATCTGGCCCGGCGCGGTCGGCTCGATCGACTCGATCGGCACCGGGATCACGAACCACAACTTCAAGGTCGTCGCCGGCGGCGAGGCCTTCGTCGTGCGCATCGCCGGCAACGACACGGACCTGCTCGGGATCGACCGGCGGTCGGAGCTCGACGCCTCGCTCGCGGCCGCCGAGCTCGGGATCGGGCCCGAGGTGATCACCTTCCTCGAGCCGGAGGGCTCGCTCGTCACCCGCTTCATCGAGGGCGAGGTCGGGTGCTTCGAGGTGGAGGAGGCCGCGGCGCTGCTGCGGCGCTTCCACGAGGGGCGGGCGATCGCCGGCCGTTTCGACTCGTTCCGCGTCGTCGAGACGTATACGCGCACCGCCTCCGAGCGCGGGGTGGAGCTTCCGCCCGCGTACGAGTGGGCGCACGAGCTCGCCGGCCGGATCGAGGCGCGCCGGGGCCCGGTCGCGCCGAAGCCGTGCCACAACGACCTGCTGCCCCTGAACTTCGTCCACGACGGCGAGCGGGTGCGGCTCGTCGACTGGGAGTACGCCGGGATGGGCGACCCGGCCTTCGACCTCGCGAACTTCGCCGTCAACAACGGCCTCGACGAGGACGGCGACCGTGCGCTGCTCGAGGCCTACGGCGGCGGCGACCTCGAGATCCACGCCCTGATGCGCTTCATGTCCGACCTCCGCGAGGCGACGTGGGGTCTCGTCCAGCAGGCGATCTCCCTGCTCGAGTTCGACTTCCGCGTGTACGCGACCGAGCACTTCGAGCGGCTGCAACGCACGGCCCTCGAGCCCCGGTTTCGGCGCGCCCTCGGCTGAAAATCGGCCTCGCGCATTGACATCCGGCCCTGAGCGTGGCTAGATCGCGGGAATTCCAACGACCCCGGAGGCGCGAACGATGGTGGACATCCACGACGAGACACCTGCTGAAGCCGCACGCGACGAAGCAGACCTCGCGAAGTTCGGCTACAAGCAGGAGCTGCGACGGTCGCTCGGCGTCTTCAGCTCGTTCGCGGTCGCCTTCAGCTACATCTCGCCGTCCACCGGCATCTTCACGCTGTTCGCGCTCGGCCTCGCGACGATCGGCGGCGTCTTCATCTGGAGCTGGCCGATCGTCTTCATCGGGCAGTTCATGATCGCGCTCGGCTTCGCCGAGCTCGCGAGCCACTACCCGCTCGCGGGGTCGGTCTTCCAGTGGACGAAGTACCTCGCCGGCAGGACGTACTCGTGGTTCGCCGGCTGGATCTACCTCTTTGCCGGGATCCTCACCGTCACCGCGGTCTGCGTGACGCTGCCGCTCGCGCTGATCCCGGCGTTCAACCTGATGGGCTGGAACATCCACAACACGCTGCACAACCAGCGGATCATGGCGATCGTGACGCTGGTGATCATCACCGTGCTGAACATCTTCGGGGTGAGGCTCGTCGCGATCGTGAACAACACGGGCGTGCTGTTCGAGATCCTCGGCATGGTCGTGTTCGCGTTCGTGCTCGCGCTGTTCCACCATCACCAGTCGGGCGCGGTGATCCTCCACACCGGCGGCACGAGCCTCACGTTCGGCACGTTCATGGTCGCGATGTTCATGTCGCTGTTCGTGATCTACGGCTTCGACACGGCCGGGACGCTCGCCGAGGAGACGCGCGACCCGCGGCGCGAGGCGCCCAAGGCGATCCTCGCCTCGATCGCGGGCGCGTTCGTGATCGGCGCGATCTTCCTCTTCTGCATGCTGCTCGGCATCCGCGACCTGCCGGCGGCGATCAAGGGCTCGTTCGGCCCGGCGCAGATCATCGAGTCGAACTTCGGCTCCGCCTTCTCGGCCGCGTTCCTGATGGTCGTCTCGGCGGCGATCTTCGTGTGCTGCCTGTCGATCCAGACCTCGACGATCCGCCTCTGCTTCGGCATGGCTCGCGACGACCGGCTGCCCGGCTCGCGCTGGCTCGCGAAGGTCCATCACCAGCTGCACACGCCAATCGCCTCGTGCATCGTGATCGGCATCCTCGCGTTCATCCCGATGCTCCAGTACGCGGGCGCCGGGATCATCGCGATCGCAGCGACCGGGATGATCTACCTGTCGTACTTCATCGGCAACGCGGCGCTGCTACGGGCCCGCCTGCGCGGCTGGCCGAAGACGAAGGCGCCGTTCAGCCTCGGGGGCTGGGGCCTCCCGGTGAACCTCGTCGGCCTCGCGTGGGGCGGCGGCATGCTGATCAACTTCGCGTGGCCGCGCGTCGCGACGAACCCGCGGCCCAAGGAGCTGCCGGGGACGCTCAACTTCGGCTGGCACTGGCTCAACGGGCAGCCCGTGCTCTGGACGACGCTGATCGTGATCGTCCTCGTCGGGGCCGTCTACTACGCGCTCGTGCAGCGGACGAAGCCGTCGCACGTGGAGGCGCCCGCAGGCGAGCTCTTCGCCGAGGACCAGCCCGAGCAGTCGTTGCCTGCGACCGGCTAGCCGCCGCGGCGGCGCTCGCGAATCCCTCGAACGCGACTCCGCGGATCCCCTGAACGAGCTATCAAGCGAAGTCCCCAACCGGGGGATTCCGCCTGGTCCGCCTCGTCCTATCGTGCAGCGACCGGAGTCTCGACTCCGCTGTGCCAACTGCGGCCCGCGCGGTGACGCGGAAGGGAGCGATCGATGGTGGGGAACTGGTGCGGAACCAGCCGCGTCGCCGCTGCAGCCTCCCGGCACGCCCGCATCCGGATCGGGCTGGCGCTCTTCCTCGGGTTGAGCCTGGCCGGGGTGGCTGCCGGGGCGAGCTGGGGATCGGCCAGAGCCGGCGGCGCGGGCATCGTCGACGCCAAGCGCGGCTCGTTCGCTGCGGTGATCGTGCTCGCTCAGCCGGGCGCCGAGGCGCGCGTTGCCGGAGAGCTCGAGCAACTCGGCGGCAGCGTCGGGCTGCGGCTGCCGATCGTCCACGGCCTGTCGGCGCGCCTGCCGCGGGCGGCGATCGCGAAGCTCCGGCGCCAGCCCGGCGTCGTGTCGGTGACGCCCGACACCCGGGTTCGGGCGGAGGGCGCGACCTACGACCCCGGCCCCGACGTGAACTCGATGGCCTCCACGACGCTCTACACCGGCGCGCAGGACTGGTGGAACGCCGGCTACACCGGCAAGGGAATCGACGTCGCGCTCATCGACTCCGGCGTCGCGCCGGTCCAGGGGTTGAGCCAGCCGGGGAAGGTGCTCAACGGCCCCGACCTCTCGCTCGAGTCGCAGGCGCCGAACCTGACGTACGTCGACACGTACGGGCACGGGACGTTCATGGCCGGGCTGATCGCCGGCCGCGACGACTCCCTGAAGGCGCCCTACGCGAACGCGCCGGCATCCGTCTACCGCGGCATGGCGCCGGACGCGCGGATCATCAGCCTCAAGGTGGCGACTGCGGACGGCGGCACCGACGTCTCGCAGGTGATCGCGGCGATCGACTGGGTCGTCCAGCACGCGCACGACCCCGGCCTCAACATCCGCATCCTCAACCTCTCCTACGGGACGAACTCGACCCAGTCGTACAGAGTCGACCCGCTGGCCGACGCCGCCGAGCAGGCGTGGAAGCACGGCATCGTCGTGGTGGCCGCCGCCGGCAACACCGGCTTCCAGCGCCGCGCCAGCGCGCCGGGCCTCGCGGATCCGGCCTACGACCCGTACGTGATCGCGGTCGGCGGCTCCGACTCGATGGGCACCACGACGACGAGCGACGACCAGGTGGCGTCGTACTCCGCGAGCGCCGCCGGCGGGCGCACCAGGCCGGACTTCGTCGCCCCGGGCTCGCACCTGCAGGGACTGCGCGTTCCGGGCTCGTGGCTGGACGTGAACCACCCGGAGGGGCAGCTCGACGCCCGCTATTTCCGCGGCAGCGGCACGTCGCAGGCCGCCGCGATCACCTCGGGCGCGATCGCGCTCATCCTGCAGAAGTACCCGAACCTGACGCCGGACCTCGTCAGGGACTTCATCGAGGGCGGCGCCCTGACGCTCACCGGCTACCCGAGGTCCGTCCAGGGCGGGGGCGAGATCCAGCTCGCGCCGCTGCTCACGGCGACGCCGAGGTTGTTCTTGCCGCAGGTGTTCATGAGCTCGCTCGGGAACGGCACGCTCGAAGCGTCGCGCGGCCAGGACCATCTGACGCAGAACGGCGTCGAGCTGACGGGCGAGCAGGACATCTTCGGCGCTCCCGTCAACACGAGGTCGCTCGCGGCCGCGGAGGCTGCCGGCAGCTCGTGGTCGGGCGGCGTCTGGAACGGAAACGTCTGGACGGGCAGCTCCTGGTCCGGCAGCAGCTGGTCGGGCAGCTCGTGGTCGGGCAGCTCGTGGTCGGGGAGCAGCTGGTCGGGCAGCTCGTGGTCGGGGAGCAGCTGGTCCGGCAGCAGCTGGTCGGGCGGCGTGTGGTCGGGCAGCAGCTGGTCGGGCAGCTCGTGGTCCGGGAGCAGCTGGTCGGGTGAGAGCTGGGCTGACGCCTCATGGGGATAGAGAAGAGAAAGCGAACCGTCCGCTGATGGAGAACACGCTTACCGGAACCTCGGTCGAGCCCGTGCAACGGCGATTCCTCGCGCGGCTCGCCTCGAACCGCGGCACGCGGATCTGGCTGTTCACGCTCGGCCTCGCGCTCGCCGCGGTCCTGCTCTACGACGGCGCAATCCGCGGCGTCTCGGCGCCGGCGGGTCCGGTGCGGATTCCCTGGTGGGGAATCGCGGTGGTGTTCCTGCTGGCCGAGGCCTACCCGGTTCATCTGCAATTCCGGACCGAGGCGCACAGCCTCTCCCTCAGCGAGATCGGGCTCGTGCTCGGCCTCTTCCTGACGTCTCCGGGCGGGCTGATCACGGGCCAGCTCTGCGGCGCGGCGGCCGCGTTGATCGTGATCCGCCGCCAGCGGCCCCTCAAGGTCGCGTTCAACCTGGCGCAGTTCACGTTCGGCACGTGCCTCGCGCTCGTGATCTTCCACGCCGTGAGCGGGCTCGGCGACCCGTACGGCGTCGCGGGCTGGGCCGGTGCGCTCGCCGGTGCGGCGGCGTTCGGCGCGGCCGGCGTCGCCCTCGTCGGCGCGACGATCTCGCTCGCCGAGGGCAGGTCGATGCTGGGCGAGTTGCCGCACGTGACGGTGACCGCTCTCGTCGGCAGCGTGGCCGGCGCGGGCCTCGCGATCGCTGCGGTCGAGCTTCTGCAGCAGGACACGCGCGCGGTCTGGGTCCTGTTCATTCCGGCGGCGAGCTGCGTGCTGGCGTTCCGTGCCTACACGGAGCAGCGGCGCCGCCACGAGCACCTCGAGTTTCTCTACCGGTCGATGCGGGCGATGCAGGGCGCACCCGAGTCACGCGCCGCGGTGCGGGAGCTCCTCGGCGCCGCACGGGCGATGCTGTGCGCGGAGTTCGCCGAGATGGTGCTCTTCGCACCGACCGCCGCCGAGGGCGCGCTGCGGAGCGTCATGGGGCCGGGTCGGGAGCGCATCCTCGAGCCGACCGACCTCAGCCCCGTCGAGCGCGCCGCGCTGGAGGTCGCATCGGCGGAGGAGGCCGCGCTCGTGTTCGCGCGGGGGCACGAGGAGTTGGTCCTCGAGGGCTACCTGGCCGAGCACCACCTCAGGGACGCGATGCTCACCGCGCTCTGGGGCGAGGACCGCATTCTCGGCCTGCTGCTCGTGGGCAACCGGGCCGGCGACGTGGCGACCTTCAACTCCGACGACCGCAAGCTGTTCGAGACCTTCGCCAGTCACGCCGCCGTGCTGCTCGAGAACGACCGCGTCAAGGAGCAGCTCCGCCACCAGGCCTTCCACGACGCGCTGACCGGGCTTCCCAATCGCAGGCTCTTCGCCGAGCAGGTCGGCGAGGCGCTCGCGCGTGCCGCTGCGGAGGGCACGACGCCGACCGTGCTCTTCCTCGACCTCGACGACTTCAAGACGATCAACGACAGCCTCGGGCACAGCGCCGGCGACGAGCTGCTGATCGAGGTCGCCGAGCGGGTCCGCCGCCACGTCCGTCCCGAGGACACCGCCGCCCGCCTCGGCGGCGACGAGTTCGGGATCCTCGTCGAGAGCGCCCGCGCGGGCGACGAAGAGCGCGTCGCCGAACGGCTCGTGAACGCGCTGGGCGCTCCCATCGTCCTCCACGGCGCCGAGATGTCGATTCACGCCAGCATCGGTATCGCGAACGCGCGCTCTGGCGCGACGACGGCGGACGACCTCCTGCGCAACGCCGACGTCGCGATGTACAGCGCCAAGAGCAACGGCAAGCGCGGCTACGCGGTCTACGAGCAGGCGATGCACACGCCGGTGCGCAAGCGGCACGACCTCGCCGCCGCTCTCGAGCACGCCGTCGAGCGCGATGAGATCGGCGTCCAGTACCAGCCGATCGTCGACCTCACGAGCGGCCGCACGGTCGCCCTCGAGGCGCTCGTGCGCTGGTGGCATCGCGACCAGGGGCTGATCATGCCAGGGAGCTTCATTCCGCTCGCGGAGGAGACGGGCCTGATGGTCCCGATCGGCCGCACGGTGCTGCGCGAGGCGTGCGCGCGAACGAGCGCCTGGCAGGCGATGTTCGCTGCGCACTCGCAGCTTGCGATCTGCGTCAACCTCGCTCCGAGCGAGCTTCAGAATCCGAGCCTGGCCGCAGACGTCGCCGCGGTGCTCGACGAGACGGACCTTGCGCCCGATCGCCTCATCCTCGAGATCACCGAGAACGGCGCGATGCGCGATCCGCTCGCCACGATCGAGACGCTGCGTGAGCTCCGGACGCTTGGCGTCCGCCTCGCGCTCGACGACTTCGGCACCGGACACTCGTCGCTGAGTCACCTGCGCGACTTCCCGATCACGATGCTCAAGATCGCGAAGCCGTTCGTGGACACCCTCGGCAACGGGCGCATGAACACGACGTTCATCGACGCGATCTTCCAGCTCGCCCGTGCGCTCGAGCTCGAGGCGGTTGCGGAGGGCGTCGAGTGGCCGGCGCAGTCCGAGATACTGTGCCGCCTCCGCTGCGACCTCGGCCAGGGCTACTACTTCTCCCGCCCGCTCGACGTGGCCGACGCCGAAGCCCACCTCGCAGCGTCCTCACCGACCGACCGCCCCCACGAGCAGGCCCACGCGGCGTAGCGCTCGCCGTTGAGCGCGGCCATCGTCTGCTGCCCGCCCACGACGACAGCGTCGCTCGGCCACGCGAGATCGGTGAAGCCGGCGGCCTCGGCTGCCTGTGTGAGCTCCTGGCGCGCGGAAATCGGCGACGTCGAAGGATACGGTGACGTCGGACCGTGCCGCCTCAGCACGCGCCCGCTCGATCGCGCCAGGGCTGACGTCGGTGCCGTGGACGCGGTATCCGCGGCGCGCGAGCCCAATTGCCTGCGTGCCGATGCCGCAGGAGCAGTCGAGAACGTCCCTTGCGCGGGACACGCACCCAGACGACTCCACGGGCGGACGCTATCGCGGACTGGGCCTAGTGCTCGAAAAGCCGGTGAGACCAGTCGAGAGTATGTGCGCACGCCTGCCCGTGCATGGTGCGCCGGCGGGCTCAGCCGACGGCGGCCTCGCGATTGCGGAAGCGGAGCGACTCCGGGTACGGGAAGAAGTCCATCAGCTCGCCGCTCTCGATCCGGCGCTGGGCGGCCTGCCAGAACTCCGGCCCGAGCAGGTCGGCGTGGTGGCGCAGGAAGACCTCGCGCAGGCGCGGGTCGCCGAGCAGGAAGCTCGCGAACTCCTCCGGGAAGACGTCGTTGCGCAGGACGCCGTACCAGGGCTCGGCCGCCAGCTCCGACTCGGCGTCCGGCGCCGTCGGGATGCGACGGAAGTTGACGTCGCACAGGTAGTCGATCTCGTCGTAGTCGTAGAAGACGACCCGGCCGTAGCTCGTGACGCCGAAGTTCCGCCAGAGCATGTCGCCCGGGAAGATGTTCGCCGCGGCGAGGTCGCGGATTGCGTTGCCGTAGTCGACGACCGCCGCCTCGAGCTCCTCGGGCGAGGCGCGGTCGAGGTAGAGGTTGAGCGGCACCATCCGTCGCTCGACGTAGCAGTGGCGGATCACGAGCGGGTCGCCGCCGGAGACCATCGAGGGCGCCAGCTCGCGCAGCTGCTCGAGCACCTCCGCCGAGAAGCGTCCGCGCGGCAGCGCCAGGTCGACGAACTCGAGCGTGTCGGCGAGGCGCCCGACGCGGTCGACGTGCTTCACCATCGTGAACTTCGAGCGAACGGTCGCCCGGTCGGTGTCCTTGCCGGGCCCGAACGCGTCGCGGATCACCTTGAAGACGTACGGGTACGACGGCAGCGTGAAGACGAGCATCACCTGGCCGCGGATCCCGGGCGCCTCGACGAACTCGTCCCGGGAGTGGTGCAGGTGCTGCAGCAGCTCGCGGAAGAAGAGTGTCTTCCCCTGCTTGCCGAGCCCGACCATCGTGTAGAGCTCGGAGCCGGCGCGTACCGGCGCCATCGAGCGCAAGAACTCGACGTAGCCGGACGGCACCTCCATGTCGACCATGAAGTAGGCACGCGAGAGCGAGAAGAGGACGTTGATCTGCTGCGGGTCGAGCAGGATCGTGTCCAGCTCGAGCCCGCCGCCGGCCTCGTGCAGGACGGAGACGACGAAGGGCAGCTCGTCATGGCCGTTGACGAGCTTGCCGAACACGTACGCGGCCTTGTTGCGGTAGAAGGCCGAGTTCAGCACCTGGATCTGGTAGTTCGGCTCGAGATGCGTCCACGGCCCGCCGGGCCGCTCCTCGAGGGCGCGCAGCACGTGGTCGAGGTCGCGGTCGAGGTCGGTGAACGGCCGGCTCCAGCCGAAGTCGCGGAAGAGCCGCGCGAAGCACTCCCGCTCCCCGTCGACGTTCGGGTAGTAGCTGCGGTAGATCGGCGGGTCGGACTCGATGTACTCGGTCGAGATCGCCGCGCGGACGAAGATCAAGTCGTTGTCGTAGTAGGTGCGCTGCAGGATCCGCGTGATCACCGAGTTGAAGAAGGTCTCGGCGAGCTCCGGCTGGCTGTGCTCGACGAGCAGGCCGATGTAGTAGAGCTTCGCGTCGCGCCAGGTCTCGTCGCTGAGCGCCCCGACGTCGAACTCGCCGCGAAGCCGGTCGACGCACTCGCGGACGCGCTCGTCGTAGAAGCGGATCCGCTCCTGCACCGCGTGCTGCTGCTCCGTCCAGGCGCCTGCCTCGAACCACTCCCTGGCGCGGGCGCTCGTGGCGCGGAAGAGCCCGTAGTGCTTGTCGAAGCCCTCGATCAGGACGGTCGCGATCTGTCGCGCCGCGCCCTCCGGGACGGCTGCGATACCCTGAGCCTCCTTCGTCCCCACGAGCACACGGTAGGTCAATGAGCGCGACGACGCACGTCGAGGTCCCGGCGGGCGGCACCAAGATCGTCCCCGGCGAGCCGACTCCCGACAACCCGATCATCCCGTTCATCGAGGGCGACGGGATCGGCGTCGACATCACCCCGGCGATGCAGATGGTTGTCGACGCCGCCGTCGAGAAGGCGTACGGCGGCGTCCGGCAGATCCACTGGATGGAGATCTACGCGGGCGAGAAGGCGACGCGCCTCTACGGCAGCGACGTCTGGCTGCCCGACGAGACGCTGGAGACCGTGCGCGAGTACTCGGTCTCGATCAAGGGGCCGATGACGACGCCGGTCGGCGGCGGCATCCGCTCGCTCAACGTCGCGCTGCGGCAGCAGCTCGACCTCTTCGTCTGCCTGCGGCCGGTGCGGCACTTCCCCGGCGTGCCGAGCCCGCTCAAGGACCCGTCCAAGACGGACATGGTCATCTTCCGCGAGAACACCGAGGACATCTACGCGGGGATCGAGTGGGAGGCCGAGTCGGAGGGCGCCCGCAAGGTCATCGACTTCCTCCAGCGCGAGATGGGCGTGCGGAAGATCCGCTTCCCGGAGACCTCGAGCATCGGGATCAAGCCGGTCTCGCGCGAGGGCACCGAGCGGCTCGTCCGCAAGGCGATCCAGTACGCGATCGCGAACGCGCGCGAGTCGGTCACGCTCGTCCACAAGGGCAACATCATGAAGTTCACCGAGGGCGGCTTCCGCGACTGGGGCTACGCGCTCGCGGCACGGGAGTTCGGCGCGACGCCGATCGACGGCGGCCCCTGGCTCAGACTTGAGCATGAGGGGCGCACGATCACGATCAAGGACGTGATCGCCGACGCCTTCCTGCAGCAGATCCTGACGCGGCCCGCCGAGTACGACGTGATCGCGACGCTGAACCTGAACGGCGACTACATCTCCGACGCGCTCGCCGCCCAGGTCGGCGGCATCGGGATCGCGCCGGGGGGCAACCTCTCCGACGAGGTGGCGATGTTCGAGGCGACCCACGGCACCGCGCCGAAGTACGCGGGCCAGAACAAGGTCAACCCCGGCTCGCTGATCCTCTCGGCCGAGATGATGCTGCGCCACATCGGCTGGGTCGAGGCCGCCGACCTGATCATCAGCTCGCTCAGCGCTGCGATCTTCGACAAGCAGGTCACCTACGACCTCGCCCGGCTGATGGAAGGCGCGCACGAGATCTCAACCTCGGCTTTCGCGCAGGCGATGATCGAGCGCATGTAGCGCGCGCCGGGGAATCGTCCCTGCGCGGGACGCGAAGTGGGGCGAGCTGCCGGCCGACGATCATCCGGCTGTAGCAGTCGAGGATGAAGGCCAGGGATTTCGCCCGGCGTAGAATCGCGCCCCGGAGCGGTGGAGCGAGAGGAGAGCAGTCATGTCCGAGTCTGCCGGCGTGCCGGAGCGTCAGCGGATCGAGGCCGCGGTCGACGAGGAGGTCGCGGCGATG
>Ga0187865_1000063_pt1 | contig 134948 bp, 114 predicted proteins | sample June2016WEW_11_1_2_FD_132989 | JGI IMG/M metagenome (GOLD analysis project Ga0187865, IMG submission 132989) | Peatland microbial communities from SPRUCE experiment site at the Marcell Experimental Forest, Minnesota, USA - June2016WEW_11_100 | ecosystem: Environmental > Terrestrial > Soil >... | reverse complement strand
GTCATACTCGGATCGGTCATCGTGGCCTCCTTTTGTGGATCTGGCAGTTCACTCAAGGAAGCACACGATGGCCTTTTTTGTCAAGCCAGCCCTACATTTACACCACTCCATGAGACATTATCTCCGCCTGTTCCTCCCTTGCCGTGCTCCGACCCAGAATCCACAGCACGATGCAGGCCACGGCGACCACGACAGTGACCGTCAGCCCTCCCTCCGGCCCAAAGCTTCCCCCCGTCCACAGGGCCGGGCCAATCAGCGGGGAGGCAGAACCCACGCCAAACGCCGTGAGCCCGCTGACCGGCAGGCCCAGCACGGGGCCCTGCACATAGTTCCACGCAAAATGGAAGCCCAGAGGAAGCCAGAGAGTGCCTTTCCAGCGCACCGCCAGAGAAAAGGCCAGCCCTGCCAGGAAAATGTTGAGCAGCGCGAGCCAATTCAGATCGGGATTGAGGCCGTGGGCAAGAGAAAAGAGCACGGAGGAAAGTCCAATCCCCAGCGGCCACCCCTTCCAGCGTCGAAGCGTGCTCAGAATGTAACCTCGGAAAGCGATCTCTTCCGCGACGGCGGCCGGGAGGACAACCGCCACCATGGTCACCAGCCCGATCAGCGGGCGACCCCAATGGAAAACCGCCCACCCTTTCGCCCAGAACACCAAGCCCACCAAGAAGAACGTTGCCGCCCCAAAAGCAAGGCCCAGGAGGGCGCTCGAAAGCAGGCCTGCGCCGCGAAGCCCGATCGAGCCCCATCCCTCGCGATTGACCAATCGCAGGAAAAGCCAAGTCACCACGGCGATCCAAGCCAGGTCCAGGGCTACGGAGAGAAAGAGCAAGCCCGTGGGGATCCGGCCGGCCTCTACCCCAGCCATCCAGCCCGCCAGTCCGGCGGGCTCGATCCGTCGCAAGAGAAAAGTGACCAGCGCCAGGCCCACCCCCAGCAGCAGGCCCACCACGACTTGCCCCAGGACGATAGTAGCAACAAGATAGAGAAACACCTGCAACAGCGGATGGAGTCTTCCCCGGGAGGGTTGGAGGTCCGTCATAGGCAGGGAGGGCTGGGGCGCCTCAGCAACGGTTGGCGATACGCAACGACGCCGCGAGCCAATCCGCCAGCCAGCGGCGAGGTGCGGCCTCCCGGGTGGCAGTTTCCCGATGACAGCGGATGCCCATGGCCGCCGCGCCAGGCGAATAATGAAGAGAGCATCGGCAGGGAGGGTGAAGAGTTCTGGACATCCCTGCAGGGGAGAACTCGATCCCACTCTGGCTTCCAGATGGAATCCGAAATGGCTGACCGCCGCCCCGGGGGCTCGGGATGGCAAAGGCTGCGACCCAGATCCTCCCGGTCCTCGATCTCGGCCCTCGTCCCCCGCTTGGGGAGCGCAAGGCGACCCGAGATCTGCGCCACCATCCAAGAGGCGGAGGCCAATGAGGAGGCGGCTCCGTTCATTTCCTCTTCTGCAATTCCTTGAGGAGGTTCAGCAACTCTAGACTCGATCCCGACGGGGCGCAGGCCCAACGCCCGGCGGATCCAAAGGGGCCGCCTCGGGTCCCGGAAAACTCATGAGGAGGTTGAGGGGCATGATAACCCCCAGGGTCCTCTCGCGCAACATCTTCACTATCCTCTGGGAGCGTTCTTTCCCTTTGGAGATGCGTTAATCTGCGGTTCCATGGCAAGACTTTCCCCTACCCTTCACATGCCGAGGGGACAGGAATCGAGCAAGACGACCGGCAAGGTGGAGGGGTCGGGTCTGCGATTCACGGCAGAGATCGGAAACGCCTCGCGCCGCAAAGGGGACCGTGCCCCAGCGGCATGAATCAATCACAGAATGGTTCGTCCAATGGCAGTTTCGACCCAACCTCGCTTCCCAATGAGGCCCAGTGCCTCGCCTCGCTGAGGGGAGAGGGGGCTGTCATCAACCGCCTCGATTCGAGTTCGGACTCGCTTAAGGCTTGCTGCGCGAACCCATGGGGACATGACCGAGCGATCGGGTTCTCGAGGTTGGCCCTCCAAACCGCCCGTGCCGTCTCAATCCTGTTGAGCTAAAGCAGGTTGACGGAGGGCCACTCCAAGCGACCCTTGAGAGAGAATCCACCTGCGCAAGAGGCCGTGGGCAATGCCTCATGCCCGTCAAGAAGTGTCAAACCCTCGGGGTGACTTGGCGTTCAGGCTGAGGAGAACCCCGCTTCGCGGGCACCCGGCTTCCAGGTTGGACCCGAGGCAACAGCAAGCGGGTGAAGTCAGGTGGAATCGGGCACAGCTCAGACCACAGGCCAGGCAAAGGCGATGGCTCTACCCCCCTCGCATCCCTCTCATCTTCGGATCGAGCGCATCGCGGAAGGCGTCACCGATAAGATTCCAGGCCAGGACATAAAGCACAAGCGCGACGCCTGGGTAGACGACGATATACCAATACGTTGCCAGGCTCGGGATCCAATCGTGTGCAAAACTCAGGATCTGCCCCCAGTCCGCATAGCCGAACGCCGCGCCCACACCCAGAAAGCTTAAGGCGGCAAACGTCAGCACGTACGTCCCGATGTCGAGCGAAGCAACGACCAGCAACGAATACATTGAATTGGGCAAGATATGACGCATCACAATCCGAAAATCGCCGACGCCAACGGCGCGTGCCGCCAGCACGAAGTCGCGCTCCTTGATCGTGAGCACATCACCGCGAATGATACGAGCGTATCCGGGCCAGCCGAACAATGTCAGCGCGATGATTCCGGTGGTGATTCCGTTGTGCACTTTCGGGCCGAACACCGCCGCCGCCGTGATCGCCGCCAAAAGGAAGGGAAAGGCAAGGAAGACTTCCACAATGCGTTGCAGCACCAGATCGGTAATTCCGCCGTAGTAGGCCGAAAAGAGACCCGTCAACATGCCGATGATGAAGGTCAGGGTCGTGATAATGATGCCCACCTCGAAAGCCGTGCGGGTGCCCCAGACCACGCCATAGAACAGATCATACTGTCCCTCGGTGGTGCCAAACGGATGGGTCGCGCTTGGCGGCTGCGGCTGGGAGGTGAACCCATCCCGCGGAATTTGGTAGGGGTTGCCAGGACTTTGCACAACCTCCATTTGGGCGACCGCTGGCTCGACAATATCCACAATTTGTTGAGCAAAGATCGCAACCAGCGCGAACCCGATCAGGAGCACGACGCCCGCGATGGAAGCGGGGTTCTTGAACAAGGCGCGCAGCCAAGCGGGCACCCGACTTCGGGGTCGCAACGTCGAGCCGTCAGGGAGTCGGAGGTCCGCTATCGCCGTCGTGGTCGCCTATTCCTTCTAACCAAGACGAATTCGCGGATCCAAGTAGGCATATAACACATCGACAACCAGATTCGCCAGCACCAAGAGCGCCCCTTCGAAGAGGGTCACACCCAGCACCGAGACCACGTCCAGTTGCAGAGCGGACCGGGCAATCCAAAATCCAATCCCATGATAATCAAACACCGTTTCGGTGATGACCACCCCATTCATCAACCCGACCAATACCAATCCCCCGACCGTCGCCACCGGAATCAGCGCGTTCGGCCGCGCATGCTTGTTGATCACATCGGATTCTTTCAGGCCTTTGGCGCGCGCCACCGTCACGTAATCCTGCCGAATGACATCGAGCATGGAAGACCGGGTGACCCGCAGAATCAGCGCCCAATCAATATACGAAAGGGTCAGGGCGGGCAAAACCAGATGGCGGAGGGCATCCAGGAGGATGTCGGGGCGTCCGTTCAACAGCGCGTCAAGGGTATTCATCCCCGTGTAGGCATGGAACGACGAAGAGCTCACAATGAGATCCGCCCAGTCGGACAAGCGCCCAGGCGGGAACCAATCCAGTTTGGCATAGAAGATCATGAGCACCAGCAAGCCAAAAACAAAGACGGGGAAAGAATAGCCAATAATGCTGAAGACCCGCGCCACCTGATCAATCAGTTGATCCTGATGGATCGCGGCTTGCACGCCCAGCCACACCCCCACCACGATGATGGGGATAAAACTCCATAAGGCGAGCTCCAGGGTCGCCGGAAAGTATGCGAGAATCGCCTGCAGCACCGGCCGCTCGGCCGTCTTGGACCAGCCCAGATTGCCTTGCACAACTTGCGTCAGCCAATTCCAGTATTGAACCGGAATCGGCTTATTCAGTCCATACTCGACGACAATTTGATTAAGCGCATTCGCTGTCTTCGGAGGCGAGGTCACATAGAGCGCGGCGCGCGTATATGGGTCCAGGAGGGAGATCATGGCAAAGATCAACAGGCTTAGACCGATGAGAATGATGGGCAGAATCAACAGTCGGCGAACAATGTAATTAACCATGTCAGGGACCCTTGACTATTCCCGCCCGCGCCTTGCCAAGCGAACACACTCTTTCTGCCCGATGACCCTGCTTCGGCCTACCTGGGACGGGGGGCTGGAAAACACCCAGCCCCCGTTTAGTCCACAAAGGTATCCCTACGGTTCGATTACTGTCCCTTGCTCAACGGGTAGAAGTAGAACTCAGTGTAGATCGGGTTGTAGTAGTAGCCATGGATCCATTCTTGCTCGTAATGGCGAATCGTTGGAGCAACCGCAAAGATGTCGAGCGCGTTGTCCACCGCGATCTTGTTCAACTGGGCGTAGATCGTCGCGCGCTGCGATTGATCCGACGCAGACACGGCCTGGTCGACCAGAGCGTTCATCTGCTTTTGCAAGGTCGGGTCAAAGGCCTGAACGCCGGAGTACGCACCGCCGCTCGCGAGGTAAGGCACCACCCAGTCGTTTGGATCGTGATAGTCCTCGAGCCAGCCAAGCCAGAAAGCCGGAAGGCGCCCTCTCTCATAATCCGCCAAGAACACCGGCCAGGGCTCATCGTTCACAGACATCTGGAACTTGGGATTGACCTCCGCGAGGTCCTGCTTCAAGATCTGGCCGGCAATCTGCCGAGTCGTGTTGCCCGTGTTGTACATATACGAGAGATAGAAGCCATTGGTCAGCAGATTCGACAGCCCGGAATCTTGGGCCGCCAGGGCGAATTCGGACTTGCAGGTGGCCAGGCTGAATTGCTGGGGTGCCGCACTCGAGTCGTAGCCCAGCTCACCCGGAGGGATAGGGCCGTTCGGCTGAAGAGCTTCGCCAGTCCAGACCTGCTTGATGAAGGTGTTGAAGTCAAAGCAGGCCACGAACGCCTTGCGGATGTGGATGTCCGCAAAGAAGTTGGGCGGAATGCCATTGCCATCCAGCGCCCCGGAGCCAAGGTAGGAGTTGGTGCCGGTGTTATTCACGTTCTGGTTAAAGAAGAGGTCGTCTTCCTCCAGACCCGGCATGTTCTTGTAGAGGCGGACATAGCCGTTCGCGTTTACCGGTTGGCAGGTCCCATTGCCGGACGGATCACACGTTTCCTTCACCAGCGGGTCCACCTGGGAGATATAGTTGTGAGGCACGTCAATGAAGTCAGCGTCACCGGTTTCGAGCATCGCCAGACGTGTCCCAAACTCGGAAATCTCCTTGATGACGATGTGGGCGATCTTGGCGGGTCCCGAAGGACCACCGGTCCATAACGGCTGGGTTGCCCAGTAGTTCGGATTCGCATCCAGATCGATCTCGTTCCCCGAATCCCATTTCGTGAGCGAATAGGGGCCCGTGCCGTTCATCTTGTTGAACAGCGGATCCTTATTCACTTCCGGGTTGTTGTACTTGGCGGCATCGGCGCAGTTGCCGTCCCAGTCCCCGAGTCCAACTGCCCAGCTCTGGTCGATTGCATCACCCCAGGCGTTGGCGATCGAGGCAAGGAATGGGCCCCACGGCTGCTTCAGGGTCACGGTGACAGTCATGGCATTATTGTCCGCCACGATCATCTTCTGCGCCGCCTGACACGCGGCAACGAAATTGCCGTTGTACAGGGTGTTCACCACGTCATCGCCACCATTCGCGACGCTGGTGCCAGGCTTGACGGTGGTATCCAGGAATTGGGAGGTGACCCCAGGCCCGAAGAACGGCTGCAGCATGATCCACTGCGGGCCAGCGACACGGCTCTCGATGAGGCCGCGCATCCAGGAATAGGCGACGTCACTGGGTTTTAGGGTGTCGCCGTTCTGGAACTTGACACTCGGACGAATATTGAACGTGTAGGTCAGGCCGTCCGCGGAAACCTTCCAGGCCGTCGCCAGCATTGGGACGTACTGGCTCACCTGTTCGCGGTTGTAGAAGATGAGCCCTTCATACACGTTCTGCTCGATCCCGGCGCTGGCCGTGTCGTAGGACCAGGCCGGGTCGAGCGACTGCGGATCGCAACCCTCGCAAGCATAGACCAGGGTGTCCGCATTCTTCATCGTGGGCCCTGCCTTCGCCGCCGGCTGAGCTGTGGCCGCCGGTGCGGTCGTAGCGGAGACCGAAGGGGCCGACGTTGCCGCCGCGGGCGCCGCGGTCGGTGTGGCAACGGGCGCGCAGGCCGTCAAGACCATACCGGCGGCGAAGGCCACGCTAAAGATCGTAAGAAGCTTATGCATGTTCTTCTCTCCCCACGTTCGCTATCGGATTAAACGGATACGGCAAAGCCTTTCGTGAGATGATTTGCGGGCTTCTCTTCTCTGCGGATGGGGCCATCACCTCCTCTAACTTAAGAACTGCTCCGCAAAGTGACAGGCCACAAAATCACCGGGCCGCAACTCGCGGAACTCAGGGACTTGCTCGGCACAAAGGGGCTTCGCAATCGGGCATCGCGTCCGGAAACGGCATCCCGACGGCGGGTCGACGGGGGAAGGTACATCCCCTTCCAGTATAACACGCCGGCGCCGGGAGTCCGCCACCGGGTCAGGGATCGGAACCGCCGAGAGCAGGGCCTGCGAATAGGGATGCAGCGGGGAACGATAAAGGTCAGCCCGAGGGGCCATTTCGACGACGATCCCCAGGTACATCACCGCCACACGGTCACAAAGATGACGGACCATCGACAAATCATGTGCGATGAACAGGTACGTCAGATGGAACTGTTCTTGCAAGTCATCCAGGAGATTGACAACCTGAGCTTGGATCGAGACATCCAGCGAGGAAATCGGTTCATCGCAGACAATGAAGGAGGGCTGCAAGGCCAAAGCCCGAGCAATGCCAACGCGCTGACGTTGGCCGCCGGAGAATTCATGGGGATAGCGGTCCGTAAAGGAGGGGGACAGTTTGACCACCTCCAGCAAGTACTTGACGCGATCGCGGATTTCCTGGGCATTGCCCACATGATGAACCAGCAGCGGCTCGCCGATAATGGCGCCAATGGTCATGCGCGGATCCAGGCTGGCATACGGATCCTGAAAGATCATCTGCAGCTTCCGGCGCATCCGCCGCATGTCTCCACTTCTCAAGGCGGCCAAATCGATGCCTTCGAAATACACATGCCCCGAAGTCGGCTTATAAAGCTGCAGGATCGTACGGCCGGCCGTTGTTTTCCCGCAGCCCGATTCCCCCACCAGACCGAGGGTTTCTCCCTTGTACACGCCAAACGACACATCATCCACCGCATGGACCACGCCAACTTCATGGCGGAATACGCCGCGATAAATGGGGAAGTGCTTCACCAGATGATCAACCCGGAGCAGGAGTTCTTTGTTGTCCGATGACATCAGCGTGCTCTCCCCGTCTTGGTGTCGACCCAACAAGCCATGCGGTGATCGGGCCCAATCGTCTCAAGAATGGGGTTTTCCTTCCAACAGTGTTCCATGGCCCACTTGCAACGCGGTGCAAAGGGGCACCCGGTCGGCTTTTGATACAGGATCGGCGGCACGCCTTCAATCGAAACCAACCGCTCTCGTTCCTCATCGACACGCGGAAGGCTCCCCAGCAAGCCGAGGGTATAGGGATGACTGGGGTTGGCATACAATTCCCTGACCGGCGCTTCCTCGATGACAAGTCCGCCATACATGACCATCACCCGCTGCGCCAATCCGGCGATGATGCCTAGGTCGTGTGTGATCCAGATAATGGCCATCCCCAGCTCATCCCGGAGGCGCTTGACGAGTTCCACAATCTGGGCCTGGATGGTGACATCCAAGGCCGTGGTCGGTTCATCGGCAATCAGGATTTGGGGGTCACAGGCCAAGGCCATCGCGATCATCACGCGCTGGCGCATTCCCCCTGAGAACTGGTGCGGATAATCCCTCAGGCGCTCTCTGGCATTCGGGATGCCGACGATACCGAGAAGTTCCACCGCCCGATTCCGAGCCTGCCCCTTGTTCATGCCAAGGTGCAGGAGCAGGGGTTCGGTCAATTGCCGCTCGATGGTCAAAACCGGGTTCAGGGAGGTCATCGGGTCCTGAAAGATCATGCTGATTTGGGCACCCCGGATCTGCCGGATATCTTCATTCGACATCTGCAGCAGATCTTGGCCTCGGAAATTTGCTTTCCCGGCAACGATCTTCCCGGGCGGGATCGCAATGAGCCGGAGGATCGAAAGCACGGTTACGGTCTTTCCGCATCCACTTTCGCCGACAATCCCGAGGGTTTCGCCCTCATTCAAGGTCAAGGAAACGCCGTTCACCGCCCGAACAATTCCGTCGGGGGTGCGGAATTGCGTCTCCAACCCTTGGACGTCGAGAAGATTTGCCATCAGCATCCTCGAGCGATCAAAGCCTTCTGGAGACCGGAATTAACCGTGGTGGCCTGAGGTAAGGTCATCTCGGGGCAAGCCCACCTTGGACGAGGGTCCTGGATGTTCCTGCGCGGACCCAAGCCCAAACCCGAGGTGCCGCACCCCGCTGCCTAGAAGGGGACTGGAGCAACTCAATTCATTCCCGAGAACTGCAATCGTGGGGACCATCTGTCGCGCGGATCGAGATCGTCGCTGGGATCCCTATTTGGGCCCCAAGTCATCCCCGCCCGCGTTCTCCCGGGGGCACAGTATATCTCACAAGGGAGTTCGCCGTTTGCGAGCAACCTACTGCTGACCCGGAAGGTCAAACGCCTCAATGTTCCACAAGTCGTCGGCAGCCGTCGGGTTCATGGTCATCCCAGTAAGGCCGGGGCGGGTGATGGCCACCTTGACCTCCATGTAGAGAGGCAAGGAGGGCAGGTTCTCAGCAAATACCGCCTGGGCGTTCTTGGCCTCCTGGACGTAGCTGTCGCTTTCGTGGAGACTGCCCTGGGACTGGGAACACGCCGTGTCAAAATCGGTGTTGCTGAATCCCGTATCGTTTTGGCCCTGCCAACCATTGGCGGCAGAAGGGATCTGGCTTGAAAGATAAAGTTCGCAGGCCGGATCGGGCCCGCTGATCCACCCAAATTGGGCCATGTCGAACTGCCGGCCAAATACCGGGCTGGCGGAACCGCTCTGCAGCAGAGAGTCGTCAAAGAACTTCACGTCCGTCTGGATTCCGCAGCCTGCCAGACTCCCAGCCAGGATTTGCACCACGGCCCTGCTTTCGGGGTTGTCGACCGCCCAATAATTGATTCGCAGCGGGGTCCCCGTGGCGACGCCCGCTACGCCCACCGCCACCCGAACCGTCTGCGCCCCCGCTTGTGGCAAACGCCAGCCCATCGCGTCCAAGAGCTTCATGCCCTGCTGCGGGTCATAAGGATAGGTGGCAACCTCGGAATTGTAGACCGGGCTCAACGGGGAGACGTAACTGTCCGGGACCACGCTCTCCCCGGCCAATACCTCGTCGACCACCGCTTGCCGGTCCATGCACAACGCCACGGCCTGGCGCATGCGAAGGTCCGAGAACCAAGCCGGATGCTGATAGCGGTATGGGAAAACCGGGGCGACATCAAAATCGACGTGTGCCCAGTCGGTTCCCGTCGACGCTACAAGCTCGAGCTGCCCGCGGCTCTGAAGTTGCTTCAGGGAGGGCAGTCGATCGACCAGCGGGACGGTCTGATCGACCACGTCGCATTCGCCGGCCTGGAGCGCCGCAACCGCGCTGTCAGCGTCTGTTCCCACGAAACGAAACTCCAACTCGTCAAAACGAGGAAGGCCCTCGGCCGCCCGCCAATAATGCGGGTTCTTTTGGAGCAGGATATATCGCCCCGCCTGCCAATCTTCAATTTCATAGGGCCCCCAGCCCAGGGGATCCCGGGTGCTGGCCTCGGCCGTGAGCAGGTCCTGCGGGGCTATCGCTCCCAGCTGATGCTGGGGCAACGGGGTCCAGAACTCCAGAAAGTACTGCGGGTCAAAGTAGCCGGGCAGTCCCGTCCATTCCACGGTCAGGTTATCGACCTTTACGTAGCTCTGGGTGCTTTCAACACGGTCCTGTTGCAGGGGACTCAGATGCGCCTCCGAACTCTTGGCGACGTTGAAAGAAAAGACGGAGTCCGCCGAGGTGAGCGCGACCCCGTCCGACCACTCAATTCCCGGTTTCAGGTGAAACGTCGCCTTCATCTGGTCCATCTGGATCTCGCCACCCGAGTACGTCACGGCACAATCCGAACTGCGGCAACCCGCGGGGCGCACCGTTGCCCCGGGAGCCAGGGCCCCGGCCAGACCCGCGTCGTCGACCACCAAGTCTCCTTGTTTCACTGTCACCGGCGAGAGCATGGCGTCCCCGTCAGCCAAGCTGGGTAGCTTCTGCAGGATAACCGGCTGATACGAGAAGGAATTGGAGTCAATCGGCCCGTCGTAGATTGCCTCTAGCACCGTGTTGGTGGTGAGGTCAGCGCCACCGTAAATGTAGAGGGATTGAGGCTCCTGGGCAATGCAGACTGTCAGAAGCCGGGGGGGCCGGGGGATCGGCGTGAGGGTCGGCGTCGGGCTGGCCGAGGGGGTTGCCGGGCTCGACGGAGCCCCAGCCGCCAAACTGCAGGAGGCCAGGAGCAGCGAGAATAAGCCTACCAGAGAGAGTCCCATGCTGACCGGGACGTTCGACAGCAGGCGTTTCCCCTTTTGGCCTTCAAGCCTCTTCTTGACTTTCATCTTCCTCGGTCTCCGCGGAGCACAACCGATGGACTCACCACTCAAAGGCCAGGCGAATGTAACATGATCGTCGGGTCGGCGGCAAGATGCCCTCCCGAAACCTCACGCCCAGGAGCTCCTTCGGGGTGCCTCCCTGGGCCAGTTCCCGTGCAAAGATCTAACGTATTCTGGCCTCACGATCGATTGATCGAACCGCCACGCGCCGCGCGTGGGCGCGAGACGTCAACCTTCGTCCCCCTCCCCCCCCGGGCCTCCGAGCGCTTCCGGCAATCGCCCCAGAATCTCCCGGTCCGAAACGCTGAGTGGAGCCCGGGCCAGCAGGTCCGGCCGGTGAAGCAGGGTCCGCCGCAAGGACTGCTCGCGGCGCCACTGGCGGATCGCCGCATGATCGCCCGATAGAAGCACCTCGGGGACGCGCCAGCCGCGGAACTCGGCCGGACGGGTGAAGTGGGGATATTCCAGCAGCCCGCTGGAAAGGCTGTCATCGATCGCGCCGTCCTCGTCTCCCAAGGCTCCCGGGATCAGTCGCACGACCGCCTCGATGACGACCATCGCGGCCAGTTCCCCTCCACTCAAGACATAGTCGCCAATCGAGAGATCCCCGGTTGCCAAATGGTCACGCACGCGCTCATCCACCCCTTCGTACCGGCCGCTCAGGAGAGCGAAACCGCTTCCTCTCGAAAGCTCCCAGGCTCGCGCCTGGTCGAACAACTTACCCTGAGGAGAGAGCAGGATGACAGGAAGCCGCGAAGGACTGCCCAGAGAGGATTCGACGGCGGCGAAGATGGGCTCGGGTTTCATCACCATTCCACCGCCCCCGCCATAGGGCGCATCATCCGTGATGTGATGGCGGTCAGCGGCATGGTCACGGATGTTCCGAACCCGAATCGATACCAGTTGCTTGGATTGGGCTCGTCCCAGAATCGACTCCTGCAGGACGCTTTCAAACATTCCCGGGAAAAGGGTAAAGACTTCAATCTCCAGCATTCGCGAGTCCTAAGACGATTCCTTGATGCCGTCCCTTTTGGTGAGAGGTCCGCCGCAGGCCGTCCGGGGCCTCGGCGCCGCCGGATGCGGTTCCGAAGGGCTTCGCCCAACCCCTAGCGGGGCCGCCGCGTGCCAGCAGGCTTCTCCATTCGGAATGCAAGTCCTCAAGCGGACCATCAATCGCCATCATGATTCTAACCGGGTCGCGGACTCGGAACAACCCCGCAAGGAGCAAGCCGAAATGGGCCGGAGCGGCAGCCGGGCAGAACTACGCTCACCGGAAAAGCCCAATAGGCCGGTCTGCCAGCCGTGGATCTTCTGATGTTGCATTCTCCGGATAGGACTTGGGTGCCGGGATCGCCAGAAATCATCCTGCCTTCCCCCTGACTCGCCACTCTCGCGCCACCCCGCCAAGCCCTCCCTTCAGCCAGCCCTGGCGTTGCACCTTCCTGAGTTTGTTACAATTGCACCGTTGGTGCCGTCGCCACGGGATCCTTCGCTTCGTAGGCAGGCCGGTAAACGGGGTCATGAGTCGGTTGTCTGGCCAATTTCCAAGCGATCTCGACGCTCCACTTATCCTCGCCTCCGCTTCTCCTCGTCGACGGGAGCTCCTTGGGCTTACAGGATGGGCCTTCCTCACCGCCTCTGTCCCCATCGACGAGACACCAGGACCGGGAGAGGCGCCTGAGGAATTGGTGCAACGCCTGAGCCTCGAAAAGGCACGCGCGGTCGCTCAGGCGCGGGGGAGGGCCCGCGAGTGGATCCTCTCCGCGGATACGGTCGTCGCCGACGGGCAACAGGCCTTGGGGAAACCCAAGACTCGAGCTCAGGCGCGTGAGTTTCTGCGCCGGCTCCGGGGTCGCGAGCACCGGGTGCTCACGGGACTCGCCCTTTTGGAACCCTCGAGCGGCAGATCCTGGACCGAGCTTGCCCAGTCTTCCGTGCGCATGCGGGAATACCTGGACGCCGAGCTGGAGAGGTATCTGGACAGCGGCGACCCGATGGACAAAGCGGGAGCCTATGGCATCCAGCACAACGAATTCCATCCCGTGGCCGACCTCGAGGGATGCTACGCCAACGTGATGGGGCTGCCGCTCTGCCATGTCCAGGACCTGATTCTAAAGGTCGGATTGCGGCCGCCCGCGGATCTCCCGGCCGCCTGCGCCCACCAGTTGGGATACCATTGCACCGCAGCAGAGGCACAGTGGAGCGATACCCAATCACTGAAGGGATCGATGGAAACCTGAACCGAGTGATCCATACTCCGGAAGATTCTATGGGCCGCATCCAAAGCATTTCCCTAAAGCGAATCTTTCTTGCGATCGCCGTCATCGCTGCTGCGGCCCTGACAGGTTGCGGGGTTCCGCGACTCCCGAGTCTGCTCGCGGGGCCCACCTTGCCGCCCCCCGTGATTCACACGGAGGTAGCCCCGGACCCCGAGCCGGTAGCCCGCGCCTTCCTCCAGGCCTGGAAACAAGGCAACTACACCACCATGTACGGCCTGCTTACCCAGCTAAGCCGTGACGCGATGAGCAAAGATGATTTCACCAAGCGCTACCAGGATGTCACGGATACGGTGGCCCTCTCCGGCCTGGGCTACCAAATCCTCTCATCCGTAAAGAACCCGGATACCGCCGAAGTCACTTACCAGGTCACCTTGGACTCAGCCATTGTCGGCAATATCGCCCGACAAACCACGATGATGCTGAAGTACGAAAACGGAGCCTGGCGTGTCGCCTGGGATGACTCCGACATCCTGCCCGAGCTGAAAGGCGGCAACCAGCTGGTGATGGACCTGCAATCCCCGGCTCGGGCCAATATCTACGACCGGAACGGCAAGGCCTTGGCGTACGAGGCCCAGGCCGTGTCGCTGGGCGTTATCCCCGGACAGATCACGGATGAAAAGACCTTGCTGGGTGACCTGAGCGAGGTGCTTGGCATGAACCCCGAGGTGATCCGCTCGGAATATGCGAACGCGGGGTCCAACTGGTATGTTCCACTGGGCGACGTCTCGATGGACGAAATCAAGAGCATGTACAACTACCTGAGCGGCCTGGGGGGCTTGGTGATTCGTACTTCCCAAACCCGCTACTACTATGGCGGCGGGGTCGCCTCGGACGTCGTCGGCTACGTGAACGATATCCCCAAAGAAGACCTCCAGGCCTATCTCGCCAAGGGCTACTCCCAGGGCGCGAAGGTCGGCATCATGGGCCTGGAAAAATGGGCGGAGCCCTACTTAGCAGGCCAGCAGGGGGGAACGCTGTACGTCGTCTCGCCCTCCGGCCAAGTCCTGGACACCCTCGCCCACAGCGACCCGAAACCATCCGACGACGTCTACACAACCCTGGACCGAGATCTTCAGACCCAGATCGAGAGGACGGGAATGGGCTCTTTCTCCGGGGCAGTGGTCGTCCTCAACCGGGACACGGGCGAGGTCCTGGCGATGGTGTCCAGTCCGAGTTTCGACAGCAACCTGTTCGACCCCACCAACTACAACAGCCAATTTGCTCTCTCCAGCCTGTTGAGTGATCCGAGGAATCCCCTCCTCAACCGGGCCACCCAAGGTACGTATCCCCTCGGGTCGGTGTTCAAGGTGATCACCATGTCGGCCGCCTTGCAATCGGGCGCTTTCACCGTCAACTCCACTTACCACGATACCGGGTACTTCACCGAATTGCCGGGGATTACCTTGGACGGCTGGACCGTGAGCTGGGGGGATCCTCCTCTGGGGACCGTCAATCTTATCCAAGGGATAATCGAGTCATCCGATCCGTTCTTTTGGCATATCGGCCTGACGCTCTTTAACCGCGATCCCTGGCTTGTCTCCAACATGGCGCGTGGCTTCGGCTTGGGCAAACCCACTGGGATCGGCGCCGTGGCCGAGGCGGCCGGCCTGATCCCCGACCCTGCATGGAAGTTGCAGACTATGAAGGAGGCCTGGACAGCGGGGGATGCGGTCAATTCTGCCATCGGTCAGGGGTACACCCTGGTCACTCCCCTGCAGGTGGCAAACTTCATGGCCGCCGTCGGGAATGGGGGAACTCTCCTCCGCCCGCAGATTATCGAGTCCATCCGGCCCCCGATCGGCAATCCGGTGTTCACTTTTTCCCCGCAGGTGAACGGCAAGCTCCCCATCAGTGCTGATACCCTGGCGGCCCTGCAGGAGGGGTTGAGAGGCGTCGTTTCTGATCCGAAGGGCACGGCCCAATTCGACTTTTTGGCCTGGCAGAACGAACTGGCTGGCAAGACTGGCACGGCCGAAACTCCGGCAGGAAATGGAAATCCCGACGCCTGGTTCGCTGGCTACACTTACTTGAACCGGCCGGACAAGCCCGATATCGCCATGGCCGTTATCGCGGAGAACGGTGGTGAAGGATCCCTGGTGGCGGGGCCCATTTTCCGGCGTGTCCTGGAAATCTATTTCGATGGAAAGCCCGAGACAAGATACCCGTGGGAGTCGGAAATTGGATTGACCGCCACGCCCAGCAATACGCCGACGATTACCAGCACGCCGACACCGACCAAAACCCCCAAGCCGAGATGAGAGGGCGGGAGAGGTTTCGCCGGAGGGCGCGCCCCAAGGCTTCAATCTCTGGGATGTTCCCGGCCCCCATCCTCCCAGCGCCAAGGGGCATACCGTCGAGGCTCCATCCGGGTTGCTGGTTTGGAATCTGAAAAGGTCTCTCCTCAGCTGGCGGTTTTGCAGCCCGTGCAACTGCCGTCGCCATGACTCCTTGCGCCGCCGGCCATCGAGGGGTCTGCAATGATCGACGCGATCCTCCGGGGCGAGGATCCAAAAGCTGGAAGGACGCAGGTCAAGCTCCCCCATTTGTGGCCAATCCTGCTCGGCGCCATTCCTGCTCAGCCGCCTCCCCTGTGCGCCTACTCGACCGGCCCTTGAAAGCCGCGGACTGATTCCACTTTCCGGCTCAGATAGGAACGAATAGGATCGGCCGCATTGAGCAGCTCCCTTCGAACAGCGCCGTATGGCCGGCCGTTCGGTGCTCCATCTAGAGTCGCAAAACAGAGAAGCCGCGGAGCCAACCCGTGGGGCCGTCGCGAAAAGGAGCCTCCTTCCCGCTCCTTGGTCCCGGCTGGAAAAGGTTCCCGGTCAGGCGTCCTCGACCGGTTCTCGGGCGGAGGGTCGGCGAAATCCGTCCAGCGACCTCGAAGGGACCCCCCACCGACCTTGGCGCTAGGGTACGGGCTCTCGACTTGTGAGGCCTTGCGCCCGGTTGTCCCAGGCTGGGGGAAGTGGGACCGCGGGGCGTGCGGCCAGAGGCTCCTTAAGGTCAGCCCTCCAAAATCCACGCTTCCCTGGCGAAGGCTGTGCCTTTGGCGACGGTATCCAGGACACCCGGCCCGGAGGTCAGTTGGGTTGGCCTGCAGTCCAGGCCAGAATCCGGACCCGAGAAGAAGATTTTTCTGCGCGCCTGCGCCGGGGGACGGCCCTGCCCCTGCCCCGCTTCTGGCGAGTTATACTGCCTGCGCGTTGGTTCGCCTGCGATTCGAGGGCCTGTCCCGTGCTGCGGAGGCCATTCATCCGGCCCAGTCCAATAGCTACCCTTGCCGCCTTGGCGATCCTTAGCCTGGTTGCCAACAGCTGCGGCTCTGCCGTGACCAGCACCTCCCCGTTCGCCACGCTCGAAAGCACCGGCCCCTCGGCGGATTCTTCCTTGACTCCATCACAACTGCAGGTCGATCCTGCCTTTTCCCAGGCCTATGCTCGATTGGGAGGCCCGACCTGGTTGGGCCCTGCCATTAGCCAAGCCTTCCTCGATCCCGACCTGGGATGGAAGCTGCAGGTCTTTGAATTTGGTGTCCTAGCCGAAGATCCCAGCAGCGAGACGTTCTTTCCCTTATGGGTCAACAACCTGCTCGGACGCCAGACGGCTCCCGCCGTGCCTTCCGCCGATCCGGACTGCAAATACATCGGTGCTACCGGGCACAACGTATGCTCCGCTTTCCTGAAGTTTTACGAGGCGGAGGGGGCGACTCACCTGGGCCCGCCGGTAGCGGAGATGGGCCTGGATGCGGCTGGCATCCTGCATCAGGACTTCGAGTACGCAAGTCTGGATATCATTGGCGGATCGGCCCAGCTGGCCCCAGTAGGCCGATCCTTTTTCGCCGCCCGCGGATATTCAACCTCGCTGCTTCAACCCGAACCGGAGGCTGCCGCGGCACCCAGCCAGGCCGCGCCGCGGGAGGCCGAAACACAAACGGGACCGACTCCTTCCAACGCCCGGATAGCCGCCTCATCGACTGGCAATCCAATTCCACAAGGGCCGCGCCTATCTCCGACCGGCCTCGCTCCGTTGACCTTCTCCAACGGGTTCACCGTGGGGCCGCCTTTCCTACCAGCCTACCTGAAGGCCGGAGGATCCTCCTGGCTGGGAACACCTCTTTCTCAACCCTTCCAGGACCCTGACCTGGGATGGTGGATCCAGGTTTTTGATTACGGAGCTTTGGCAGAGGAACCGGGCGTTGACCAAGTGTTCCTGGTCCAGATCAACACCCTGCTGGGAAGGGAGGCCCCGCCGTCCCCGCCCAAGGTGGACCCGGCGTGCAGCTACTTTCAGGGCAGCGGACACAATGTTTGCTACCAATTCCTTACTTACCTCCAAGAGCAAGGGGTCCAGCGCGTGGGTCTTCCCATATCGGAACTCCAGGAGGACCCAGAGGGCGTTTTGTTCCAAGACTTTGAATACGTTCGCCTGGAATGGCTTAACGGCCAAGTTTATCGAGAGGCCACTGGCCGCCTTTTCTTGCGCGAACGCGCTCTCGGTGAGGGGAATGGGTCGTAGGCCAAAGCGTGGGAAGCGCTCCAGCAGACTCAAGAAAACGGTACCGACCCCCTGGGGCTCTATTGACTTGACAGGGCGACTTGTGCTACGATCGATCCTGTGGGACGCGGAAGTCTGGATGGACGTGTACGGCCGGCCGACCTGGAGCAAAGCTCAGGCGGCTTTTGTCGTTTTACTCCACCGCTGGCTGCGCCCTGCAGGCGACTCTCTTCTCTTCCCGGCATTAGGAGGAAAGCGCAATGTCTGAACGGATCATCGGAACGGTAAAGTGGTTCAATGCCACCAAGGGGTACGGCTTCATCGCCCGCGAAGGTGGCGAGGATGTCTTCGTCCACTTCTCAGCCATCCAAATGGAGGGCTACAAGAAGCTGGAGGAAGGCCAGCAGGTGGAGTTCTCGATCGAGAACGGCCCCAAGGGGTTGCAAGCGGCCAATGTGATTCCAGTTGCCAAATAGCACACGGCACGCTTTGCTTGCCTGCACCGACGGCCCGTGGGATCGGGCCGTCGCTGTTTTAACTTCGCGGGGAGGATCGGTCGGGAGTCGGCCCGCGCAACTTGGCACCAAGTTCTTGGCCGAGGGCCAGGATGATCTCCTGGCGCACCTGGGCGGCCTCCTCATCGGTGAGGGTGCGGTCCGGCGCCCGGTAGACCAAGGACAAGGCCAAACTCTTCATCCCCTCTCCCACCTGGCCTCCGCGATAGACATCAAAGATCCTCACTTGCTGGAGCAAGTCCCCCCCCGCTTGACGGATGACCTGGACGAGGCGCTTGGAGGGCGTGCCCTCCGGCACGATCACCGCCAGATCCTCCAGGACCGGGGGAAAAGCGGAGACGGGCTGCACAGGATAGCGCTCCGGCAGGAAGAAGCGCAAGGCATCGAAATCGATCTCGGCCGCCGGGACCTTCGCGAAGGGAAAGCCCAACCGCTCGATCACCTCGGGGTGCAGTTCGCCCACAACGCCGACCTTCTTCTGGGAGATAAGGATGGCCGCGCATTTTCCCGGATGGAATCCGGGTAGACTTTCATCCTCGAAGCTCAGTTCCGGCAAGTGCATGGCCTCGGCCCAGGCCTCTAGAACCCCCTTCACATCATAGAAATCGACGGGCTCTCGGTTCCCGGATTCCCAAGACAATGCGTCCCTCGGGCCGTACATCAGGATTGCCAGGCGCACGGCTTCCTCCGGAAGATCCTCCCCTCGGGCAAGGAAGACGGGGCCGACCTCGAAGGCTTGCAGGGAGTCCCGTTGGACGGAGTTGTGGATGGCTACTTCCAGCAGACTGGCGAGCAAGGATCGACGCAGCACGCTCCGCTCGGGAGCGATCGGGTTGGTCAGGGTGATGTATTCCCGCGGAGCAGGGCCGCACTCAAAAAGGGCCTCCCGCTCCCTGCGGGTCAGACGGTAAGTCACCACTTCCTGAAGCCCCAGGTCGATCAGAACATCCCGGGCTTTCTCCTCCTGCTCGAACCTTGGGTTGCCGCGCTGGGCAGGGAGGGAATCAGCGATCGGGGCCCCAGGCAATCGTTCGTAGCCGAAAACTCGCGCAATCTCCTCAATAAGGTCCGCGCGACCCACAACCTCCCTGCCTATATCGAGGCGGTGATCAGGAACCGTTACCCGCAGGACCGGCAGGCTTGAGGCCACGCCGGTGCGATGAACCGGACGGTTCTGCCTTCGGCGAGCCCGCGGCCGGATCGGTTCCACCTCGAACTCCAAGCTTTTGAGAATACGTGTAACGGTAGCGGCAGAGATGGAAACCCCCAGAATACGCTGGACCTCGGCCAGGGGGAGATCCACCCGGACCCGGGGGGCTTTGTGAGGATAGGCATCGACGAGGTCCTTCGCGATAGTGCCGCCGGCAAACCGGCGCATGAGTTCAGCCGCCCGGGTTACGGCGCGCAGGGTCATGGCCGGATGCACTCCTCGTGAGAACCGGAACGCTGCCTCCGAGGGGAGCTTCTGGGCTTGCACCGTTCGGCGGATGCTCAGATAGGCCCAGGAGGCTCCCTCCAGCAGGATATTTGCCGTCCCATTGGAGACCTCGGACTCTGCGCCCCCCATAACGCCGGCAATCGAGAGCGGCCCCCGCTCATCACATACCAGGATGGTGAAATCATCCAAAGCCCGCGTTTCCCCATCCAGTGTCTCAAGGCTTTCATTCGGCTTCGCCTGGCGCGTCAGGATTTTCACGGGCCCGCCTTGCGCGCGCCGAACGAGCACATCCCAATCGAAGGCATGCAAGGGCTGACCCATCTCAAGCATGACGTAGTTCGTGATATCCACGACATTGTTGATCGGCCGCATTCCCGCCCGTTGCAGCCGCCACTGCATCCAGAGCGGGCTGGGCCCGATGACCACTCCGCGGACCAGGGCAGCGGTGAAGCGCGGGTTCAGATCCGGCCTCTGGATCCGAATCTGCAGTTCGGACTTAAGGCTCGGCCCCTGAGCTCGGTAGGCGAAAGAAGGCCCTCGGGCCTTGCGGCCGGTAAGCGCTCCGAGTTCACGCGCGATTCCAAGGATGGAGGCATTGCGCGCCATGTTCGGATTGATCTTGATCGAGAAGATCACTTCCCCCAGGTAGTCCGCCAAGGGCATTCCCGTAGGGGCCTCAGAAGGCAGGATCAAGATCCCCTCATGCTCGTCCGAGATTCCCAATTCTTTCTCGGAACAAATCATCGAGTCCGACTCAACTCCCCGAATCTTCATGCGGCGCAGAACCGTCACCACTCGCCCGGCCTGGTGTCCGTCATACAATTGCGCCCCTTCGCGGGCGTAGGCAACTTTGAGGGGTTTCGCCAGGGGTCCCAGGCCTCGGAAAGGAAAAAGATTGGGGGCCCCGGTCAGCACCGTCTGAACGCCCCGTCCATCCCCCAGTCGACAGAGGACCAATCGGTCGGCATTGGGATGAGGCAGCACCTCCAGTACCTCTCCCACCACAATCTTTTCACGGTCCCAAAGCAAGTCCCCGTATCGGGACCCCGAGGGAGGAGGCATTCTGTTGCCCCGGGTTTCAGGGTCAGACTCCTCTCGCTTTACCCCAAGAGTGTCGACGGCCTCGACCTCCAGTCCGGCGAAGGTCAATCGCCGGGCGATCTCCGCCGGGGACAGGTCGATGCGCACAAACTCCCTCAGCCATGAAAGAGGAACATCCATGAGAACGACTCCCGTCTTTCCGATTCGCTACCCGGCGCAAGGTCCGATCTCAAAACTGCTCAAGGAATCGCAGATCATTGGCCCAAAAGGAACGGATGTCCCCGATGCCGTAGCGCAGCATCGCGATCCGCTCTGGGCCTAGCCCGAAGGCAAATCCCGAGAAATACCTGGGGTCATAACCCCCGTTTCGCAAAACCGTCGGATGCACCATCCCGGCTCCGAGAATCTCGAGCCAGCCGCTTTGCTTACACAGCGGGCATCCTTTTCCCCCACAGACGAAGCACTCCACGTCCAGCTCGGCGCTGGGCTCAGTGAACGGGAAGTAATCAGCCCGGAAGCGGGACCGCACCGAAGGGCCAAACATGCGGCGGGCGAAATCCTCTAGGGTCCCTTTGAGATTGGCAAAGGTGATTTGGCGGCCGACCGCAAGCCCCTCGACTTGATTGAACTGGATCTCCGAACGGGCGGTAATCTGCTCATAGCGGTAGCACATGCCCGGCAGGATCACCCGGATGGGCTCAGGCGCGCACTCGCGCATCACGCGGATCTGCCCAGGAGAGGTGTGAGTCCTGAGGATGAGATTCGGTACCGTGGTATAGAAAGTGTCCCACTGATCTCGGGCGGGGTGATCGGGCGGCATGTTGAGCAACCCGAAGTTGTACTCGTCCGTCTCGACCTCGCGGCTGCGGTAGACCTGGAAGCCCATCTCAGCCCAGACGGAGGCAATCCGGCGAATGATTTGGGTGGAGGGGTGGAGGCGACCGCGCAGCCTGGGGCGTCCAGGCAGAGTGACGTCCAGCCTCTCTTCGCGGAGACTCCGCTCCATTGTCTGACGGTGGAGCTCCCCCAGCTTCGCCTGATAGGCCTGTTCCAATCGCTCCTTGACCTCGTTCGCCCGTCGTCCCAAGACCGGCCGGTCTGCGCTGGAGAGTTTCCCCAAGTCGCCGATGAAGACCATGAGCTTGGAGCTGCGGCCGAGATAGGCTCCGCGCCAAACCGTCAGGTCATCTTCCACCCGCACGTAGTTCAAGGCAGCAATCGCCTCTTGCTCCATTCGGTCGAGTTGCTCAATCATCGGGCCTCCCCCGCAAACAAAATCCCGTCCAATCGGGGACGGGATCCAAACCCGCGCCACCTCCCTGGTTCGCCGGACCCACGCCGCTGCCGGGAGTCCAACTCGCTTCGCTTCCTCTTCCCGGAGGCCCTGCCATCCGCTCCGGCAGAAGGCCCTCTCGGTTAGCGGCCGCGCACCGACTCAGACTACACACGGTCTCACGATGCGGTTCACCGGAGCAACTCGGGAGGGAACTTCGACTCCCCGCAGTTGGGCCCGCTCCACAACCTCGGCCTCCCTGGGAACCTTTGGCAGCCTACTCTCCTCCGTCAACGCCTTTGGCTATGGCCTCATTATCGGCAATCCGAGCCGACTGTCAAGACGGCCCAGACCCAGGTCCCAGCCGCGCCCGACAAGCCGGGTTGGCGAACATTCCCATTGGCGAGATCAGTGAGCTAGTCCAGATACATACGAGACAGTCTGAGTAGCGGAAACAGAGCATCGGAGTCATCCTTGGGGTGACCAAACCAACCAAGGAGATGGCCCCGATGCGAATCGTAGGATACCCCCGATCGTTCTTCTGCATTGCCCGGCATGCGCCCGTGGAACTCAGTCCCAAGGCTCAGGAGCGCCTGAGACTCCTTCACGCCTGGCAGGCAATGAACCAGCGGGGCCTTACCCGGGTAGAGGCGGCCAAGGTTCTGCGGGTGTCTCGGGCAACCCTGTATCGGTGGCAGAAGCGAATCCGAAGGGAAGGCCTGCGTGGGCTGGAGGAGCGCAGTCGGAGGCCGAAGCGGGTGCGCCGCCCGCTGTGGAGCGAGGATCTGGCGGCCGCCGTCCACCGGCTGAGGGAAGAGTACCCGCGGTGGGGGAAAGAGACCCTGGTCGTCCTGCTCGAGCGGGAGGGTTGGAAAGCCTCGGCTTCGACGGTGGGCAGGATCTTGAAGCGCCTGAAAGCCTTGGGAAGGCTGCACGAACCGCCGCGGCGGCTGGTGAGCCTGCACCGCAGGGCAAAAAGGCGGGTTTACGCGGTCCGCAAGCCCAAGGACTACGCCATCTCGCGGCCTGGTGATCTGGTGCAAGTGGACACGCTGGACGTGCGGCCCATGCCGAAGGTCGCGTTCAAGCATTTCACGGCGAGGGATGTGGTCTCCCGGTGGGATGTGATCCAAGCCTACTCGCGCGCCACGGCCGGGACCGCCACGGCCTTCCTGGAGAGCCTGACCGCTCGGATGCCTTTCCCCGTGAGAGCCATCCAGGTAGATGGCGGGAGCGAGCCTGCCCTGGAGCGGCAGTCCAGGGTTTCAGGCAGAGTTCGAGCAGGCCTGCGCCGCCCAGGGCATTCGCCTGTTTGTCCTCCCTCCGCACTCCCCGAAGCTCAACGCCTATGTGGAACCTGCTCCGCGGGTCCCTGGCGGAGCGAGCTCACCAAACCCATGCGGAGGACTTTTACGACCTGTATGAGGGTAGCTTTGATATGCCCAGCCTCAACCGGGCGCTCCACCGATGGGAGCACACCTACCCTGGCCTACCGGTCCAGGGTAGGCAACACCATCCGCCCTCATCGGTCCCTTGCCAAAAAGACCCCGGCCGAGTACCTTTACTGCTACCACCCCTGGGCGGCCCCGAAAGCCCAACTGTCTCAAATGTCCTGGACCCACGCAATCAGTTGACTCCACCTTCAACTCCATGTACACTCAGCTTCAAGCTGATCCAACCCGGAGGAGGAAATGTCCAGCGATCTCCAGCGTCTTGTCATGCGCAGCGGGCCCACCCCAGGAAAGGTCTACGAGCTCACCAAGGACAGCGTCACAATCGGCCGCGAAGCTTCAGCGGACATCGTCATCCCGGACGCTGAGGTTTCGCGCACCCATGCCCGGCTGACCAGCAAGCAGGGCACTTACATGCTGGAAGACTTGGGCTCGACCAACGGGACCTTCGTCAACAAGCAGCGCATCACCGGGCAAAGGATGCTCAACCCGGGTGACGAGGTCACGCTTGGTGAAAGTGTGGTGTTTTCCTTTGAAGGTCCGACGGTGGGTGCCACGGTGGCGGTTTCGGCCGCCAAAATGCCTGTGCAGGCGACAATACCCGCCGAGGCCCCACCGGAACCGCCCGCCGCTGCTGCTTCCGCTGCCGCCGCTCCCGAAAAGAAAAGCCACACGACACGCAATATCCTGATCGGCTGCGGCTGTCTGGTGATCCTGGTGATCGTGGTCCTGGCGGGCCTTCTTATTTACATCGACAGCAATAACCTGTATTGCGCTTGGCTCGGCCTCGGCTGCCCGGCTCCATAGAGCCTCAGGCGGCCCGCGAGCACGCGCAGGACCAGCGTGGCTCTACCCTGGCAGACCGCCGGCGGAGGGAGTTAATGGTTGCCCCCTTCGGGCACCCCCGCCGGGGCTTGGCTGCCCTGGCTCCCGGGCTGCGGTGAGGCTGAGGCGATTTCCCAAGGCGCAGGCGTCGTGTTGCCTGCGCCGTTTCATTTCTCGCTTCCTACCGCTTGGCCTGCTTGCGCGGGGTCTCCCCGGACACCCTGGTCCTGGGACTTGCGCTCACCTGAGCTCAACCCAATGCGCGATCCATTTGGGTGGAAGCGCATCTATCCCCCACCCTCGTTCGAGGAGCCCCGCGTGACCGGAGGCCGAGCCACAATGGGAGTCAACGGAAAAGTGGGGCGATGGTCAAGACAAGGTAGTAGCCCACGGAGGCGGCCACGATCCAGGAATCGATCCGGTCCAAGGCCCCGCCATGTCCTGGAAGAAGGTTTCCCGAATCCTTGACCCCGACCTCGCGCTTAACCATGCTGATGGCCAGGTCGCCCAGGGGGGCCAGAGCTCCTACCAACCCACCGATCAGTAGGCCGCTGAGCGGGCACAATCCGCTGGATGGCCGAGCGGCAACCTGCCAGACCAGAGCCAACCCACCCCCGCCCAAGGCCCCTCCCAGAACTGACGCCAGGTAGCCCTCCCAGGTCTTCCTCGGGCTCAGGCGAGGCGTCATCCGGTGCCGACCAAAGCGGCGGCCGACACTCATGGCCAGGGAATCGCCCAGCCAAATGGCAGGCATGACGATGAGGAACCACCAGGTTCCGTCGGCCAAGGCTCTGAGAGACACCACGTAGGCCCCCAGCCAGCCGATATAGAGGATTCCGCCCAAGGTGATGGCAAACTCGCTTCCTGAGCGAGAGGCGCCATGCTCGTACTGGAGGAGGTACCAGACCAGGGCGAGGAGGATGATCCCCAGCAGAAGAACTCCTGCGTGATCAAAGCCGACCCAGGCGCGCATGGCCGCGAGGGCCAGTACGCCGGCGGCCAACAGCCAAGGCCTCGGCCTCAGGCCCACATGCTCAAAAAGCTGCCCGTACTCGATGGCCCCCAGGACGAGAAAGAGCGACGCCAATGCCCAAAACGGGAGGCCCCCGCTGGCGATGAGCCAAGCCGCAAGGGGGAGGAGCAGAAGGGCGACGACGATGCGGTCCTGGAGCATGAGCCCTTCAGGACGCGGGCCAACCCGAGGGAGCTCGGCCAAAGCGCCGATCCCTCTGGCTGTAATCCCAGAGAGCCAGCCGCAGGTGCTCCTTGTCGAAGTCGGGCCAATAGACCGGGGTGATGTACCATTCGGCGTAGGCCCCCTGCCAGATGAGGAAGTTGCTGATGCGCAGCTCACCCGAAGTGCGAATGATCAAATCGGGGTCGGGGATGCCCGCCGTATAGAGATACTGCGCAAACAGCGGCTCGGTCACTTGGTCGCCGGGGATCTTATCCGCGATCATTCGCCGCACCGCCTGCACAATCTCATCTCGCCCGCCGTAGTTGAAAGCGACGTTGAGCACCAGGCGCTGGTTGCCCTTCGTCAGTTCGATGGCTTGCTGCACCTTTCTCTGCACGCGAGGGCCGATCCCCTCCAGCCGGCCCAGGTGACGAAGTTGGACGCCTTCCCGGTTGAGTTCCGCCACCTCGCGGTCCAGAACATCCTCGAGAATCGCAAGCAGACCCTGGACTTCGTCTTCCGGTCTTCGCCAGTTCTCGGTGGAGAAGGCATACAGCGTCAGGTAGCGAATGCCGAACTCCACGCAAGCGGTGATCACCCGCCGGAGGTTCTCGGTACCTGCGCGATGCCCGGCCAGACGGGGCAAATTGCGCTGGCTGGCCCAGCGGCCATTCCCATCCATGATGATCGCCACGTGCTTTGGTATCCTCTCCGGCAACCCGGAGGGAATGGCTCCTGCCTTTTTCCCTGCTCGATCCGATCCCTCACCCTTCACGGTACGTGTCCGCACAGGCCTCTCGCCCCATTCGAAGGCGGCGACTAGACCTCCATGATTTCAGCCTCTTTGCGCCGGCTCAGCTCATCCAGGTTTCCGATATAGCGGTCGGTAAGCTTCTGAAGCTCCTCCTCGCCCCGCTTCAGCTCGTCTTCTGACATGAGCTTCTCTTTTTCGAACTCGCGCAGGTCATTGTGAACATCTCGGCGGATGTTGCGGATGGCAACCCGAGCTTCCTCCGTTCGATGGTTTACAACCTTCGCCAACTCGCGCCGCCGTTCCTCCGTGAGGGCTGGAATGCTCAGCCGGATAATCTTGCCGTCGTTGGAAGGGGTCAAGCCCAATTCGGAAGCCAGGATGGCCCGCTCGATGGCCTTGAACGATCCGGGATCAAAGGGCTTGATCGTTAACAATCGGGCTTCGGGTGCCGAGATGGTGGCCAGTTGCATCAGAGGCGTGGCGGTATCGTAATACTCGACCTCCAGCCGCTCGACCAGCGCCGGGCTGGCGCGGCCGGTCCTGAGCGTGGCCAACTCCTCCTCCAAAGACTTCACGGCGCCCTTCATTCGAGTCTCGGCCTCTGCCAATGCATCCTTGACCATGGGGAATCGCTCCTGGGTTATCGCAGCTTTGCGCCGGGATGACCCCTCGCACGGATCAAGGATAATCCAAAAGGAGGAATTCGAAAAACGGTCTTCCGGGGATACGAACCCGCGAGCCAAGCGGTGCCACAGGGACGCCGCCCCATGAAGCGAATCAACCAGGGCCAATCATGGTGCCGATCCTCTTCCCCTGAACCGCATCTTCGAGGCTCCCGTGTTCCCAGAGATCCAGCACCAGAATGGGAAGGTTGTTGTCCATGCATAGCGAGATGGCCGTGCTGTCCATCACTCCCAGGCGGCGATTCAGGGCTTCAATGTAGCTCAGCTTCTCGAGCTTATGCGCGAGGGGATTCTTGTGGGGGTCCTCATCGTACACCCCGTCGACTTTGGTGGCCTTGATCAGCACCTTGGCGCCGATTTCCATCGCGCGCAGAGCCGCTGCCGTGTCGGTGGAAAAGAAGGGGTTGCCTGTCCCGCCTCCAAAAATGACCACCCGGCCTTTCTCCAGATGACGGATGGCCCGCCGACGAATATAGGGCTCCGCCACCGCCCGCATCTCGATGGCCGATTGCACTCGCGTAATGACCCCCATCCGCTCCAGGCCGTCCATCAGGGCTAAGGCGTTCATGACGGTCGCGATCATGCCCATATAGTCTGCGGTCGCCCGCTCCATGCTGCGCGCCAAGCCGCGGTCCCCCCGCCATAGGTTGCCGGCCCCAATGACGACCGCGATTTGCACCCCGCACTCCTGGACCGCATGAATGCGCTGCGCCAATTCCTGCGCCTTCGTGGGATCGATGCCGCTGCCCTCCGGTCCAGCTAAAGCTTCCCCTCCCAGTTTGAGAAGGATGCGTTCATATTGGAGAGCCATGCGCGCCTCCTCCTTCAAGAAAAGCGGGCCAACCTTCCCGTTGACCCGCTCGGACTCACACTGCTTCTTGGCCCACCTCCCAGCGCTGAAAGCGCCGGATGACCACATTCTCCCCGGTCGAAGCGATCATTTTCCGGAGGACATCTGCGACGGTCACCTGCTCGTCGCGAATATACGGCTGACGGAGGAGACACACCTCCTGGTAGAACTTGTCCAGTCGCCCCTCGACAATCTGGTCCCAAACTCTTTCCGGCTTCCCTTCGTGGCGCGCTTGGTTGCGCGCCTCCGCCCGTTTCACTTCCACAACCTCAGCCGGGATTTCACTGGCATCCAGGTACAGAGGGCAGGCGGCCGCGACCTGCAGGGAGACTTCGTGAACAAAGCGCCGAAACTCCTCAGTCCGGGCGACAAAGTCGGTCTCACAGTTTGCTTCCACCATGACCCCCACGCGCCCATTTCCATGGCTGTAGAGATCGATGAAACCCTCCCGCGTCTCCCGGCCCAAGCGCTTCTCGGCCGCCGCCAAACCCTTCTCCCGAAGGAACTGGACGGCCCGGTCCAGATCGCCTCCGGTCTCTTCCAGGGCCCTGCGACAATCCAGGATGCCCGCGCCGGTCATCTCGCGCAACTGCTTGACTTGAGCCGTGGGGATGCCCATTGCCCGACTCATGCTCCTTCCGCCTTCTCCTTTTCGGAGCCCTCTTCCCCCTGCTCCCCGCGCATCTTGGCCAGGGTCGCCTCGCCCAGCAACGCCTCATCACTTTCCGGTTGCGCGGTCTCCTCGACCTGTTCCTTGTCCTTCCGCAAGGCGGCCCCTTCCAGCACGGCGTCTGCAATCTTCCCCGTCAGCAGTCGAATGGCCCGGATCGCGTCGTCGTTCGAGGGGATGATGTAGTCGATCCCGGACGGATCGCAGTTGGTATCCACCAGCGCAATCACAGGGATGCCCAGGATATTCGCCTCGTGGACAGCCGTCTCCTCGCGATGGACGTCGATCACAAAAAGCGCCGACGGCAGGGAAACCATCTTGCGCACCCCACCCAACCGTTGGGCGAGACGTGCCATGCGCCGGCGGAGCATGAGCTCCTCCTTCTTGGTCAGGCGCTCAAACTCCCCGGAAGCGGCCATTCTCTCCAGCCGGTCCAGTTCCTCAATCCGCTCCTTGATGGTCCGCCAATTTGTCAGGGTCCCGCCCAGCCAGCGATCGATTACATAGGGCATGTTGGCCCGCGTGGCTTCCTCTTCCACCGTATCCTGAGCCTGGCGCTTAGTCCCGACGAATAAGACCGTTCCGCCTTGCGCCACCAGATCACTTACCAGCGAATGAGCCTGGGTCAGGGCGACGACCGTCTGCTGCAGGTCGATGATGTGAACCCCGTTGCGTTCCGTGAAGATGTAGGGCTTCATCCGAGGGTGCCACTTTTCCGTCCGATGTCCGAAGTGCACCCCGGACTCAAGCAGCGACTTAAGAGATACGAGTGCCATTGGTTCTCCTTTGCGTTTGGCCTCCGCGGCTTCCTCCCCTTCCGCCACCCCGCGCCCAGCGCGTCTTGCGGGTACGCACGGTCAGGTCCACCGCGTGTGAGATTACCCCTTGCGGGGCACAAATTCTCCCGCCCGTGGGCGGGAGCGCAGCAAGTATATCACCCCCGGGGAAGACCGTCAAAACTTTAGATCGGCTGCCACGGCTGGACCGCCCAGGAGGCGGCTGTCCGCGCTTGTCCGCAGAGGGGCCAGCCTGAGGCCATCCACAGCCACCCATTCCCACGCCTGCGAATGAGGGCAGACCTCGGTGAACGCTGCCCGCCAAACGCCATCCCCCGCCCGCCAAGAGAACCTGGCCCTCCCATTCGCCAGGGGTCACAGCAGGCTCACGGGGTCGACATCTACCTGGCATTCGACCGGAAGTGTGGGCGGCAGCAGGGAAGCAGGGTTCGGGCCGCGCAAAACGATCTGCCAGCGGAACCGTCCGGCTTCCCGTGCGAAGAAACAAGGCGTGGGACCAGCGAGCTCGGTATCTCGCTCCCTTTGGTGCGCCATCTTTTCCCGCAACTGGGAGGCAGTCAGGCGGCAAGCCCGCAAGGCTCTTTCCTCCTTCTCATCGACAAAGAGCAGGCGGATCAGCGAGGCCGAAGGAGGGTAGGACAGCTCCTTCCGCGCTAGGAGTTCCTTGCGCGCAAAACCCTCATAGTCCTGGGCCGCCGCAGCCTGGATCACAGATGCCTCGGGCTGATAGGTCTGAAAAATGGCCTGCCCCTCTCGCGCTCCTCGGCCGGCCCGGCCAGCCACTTGGGTTAGGACCTGAAAACTCCTCTCGGCGGCTCGATAGTCTGGCAGGTAAAGGCCCACCTCCGCCAGAATCACCCCTACCAGAGTCACTTGCGGCAGGTCCAGTCCCTTTGCAATCATCTGCGTACCCACCAACACGTCCGCTCGGCCGGATGCGAAATGCTCTAGCAGGATTGCGTGCGCGCCAGGCTGGCGAACTGTGTCGCGGTCCCATCGCAGGGTACGCACCGAAGGGAAAACGGCGCGCAGTTCCCGTTCGATGCGCTCTGTCCCCACCCCCAGAGGTCGGAGTGCGGAACTCCCGCAGTGCGGGCAATTCTTGGGGCTCTCACGGCGATAGTTGCAGTGATGGCAGATGAGCCTCCTGGCAACGGATCCCGCGGTTCCGGCATCAGGCTCCTGACCTCCGTGCAGGGTCAGGGGGATGTCACAGCGTGGACATCGCAGCTCCCGGCCGCAGGAGCGACAGAATACGGCGCTCGCGCTTCCTCGTCGATTGAGGAAAAGGATGGCCTGCTCCTTCCTTTCCAGACACTCCCTCAATCCGGTAACCAGCAGCCGGCTGAAGATCGATCGGTTCCCGGCCCTCAACTCCTGGCGCATGTCGACGATCTCCACCCGGGGCATCCCCCTCCCACGACCCGCGGCCCCGTTGGCGGCGATCCGCGGACCACCCGCTCGCGCGGGCAGGCTGAGATAGGTTAGGGCTCCTTGGCGAGCGGCCGAGTAAGTGGTCAGGTCAGGGGTGGCGGACCCCAACACACAGACGGCCTCGGCGATGCGGGCATACTCCAGCGCCATGCGACGCGCGTGGAAGAACGGAGGCTGGGTCGACTTGTAGGAGTCATCGTGCTCCTCATCCACCACGATCAGACCCAGGGCGGGCAGAGGCGCAAAGAGCGCACTGCGCGCCCCCAGGATGACATCCAGGCTCCCGGAGCGTGCGCGGCACCAGGTGTCATAACGCTCTCCTTCGGAGAGCCGGCTGTGAAGTACACCCATTCGTTCCGGAAACCATTGCCCGAAACGTTCAATCGTCTGCGCCGTCAGTGAAATCTCGGGGACCAGAACGATGACTTGGCGACCCAGTTTCAGCGTCTCCGAGGCGGCTCTCAGGTAGATTTCCGTCTTGCCGGACCCGGTGACGCCGTGAAGCAGGAAGGAGTGACCCGCAACCTTGGCCAGGGCTGAGCGGATCGCCTGCCACGCCCTTTCCTGATCGCTGTTGAGCGTCACCGAGCGCTGCAGACCGTATTCCCTTCCTGCCAAGGGGTCACGCCAGACTTGCTCGTATCCCAATTGGATCCATCCCGACCCGGCCAGCGACTTAAGATCCTCCAGGTTCGCGCCGCTGCGCGCGTAAATCCAGCTGGCCTGGAGGGGGCCTGCCTCTTGCGCCAGGAACTCCAGGACCCCGGCGCGGCGCTCGGCCACCACACGGGCTCTCGGGCGCACCGCCCCAATTCGGACCTGGCTTGCCAGCTCCCTGGCCTGCTCCGGAGGGATGGCTAGGCTGACCGTGCGGACCTGCTTCGGGTGGACCGAAGGAAGGGGCAGCAGCTGGCATCGCGAGAGAATCCCCTGGTGCACCAACCTTATCGCGTCCCGCTCCCATGAGACATGGGGCAAGGCGTGATCCAACTGCCGCTTGCGGAGGGACCCCCGCTGGCCAAGCAGACTGATCAAGCGTTGCTCTGTGGGGTGGGCGGACTCGAAGGTGGAAACGCGCAGCGAGTAGACCGATTCCGCATGCTGAGAAAGCCCAGGCGGCAACATTGCCTCCAGGCTACTGCCCAGCGGGTATCGGTAGTAGGCGCTCATCCATCGCGCCAGCTCGACCTGCTGTCGGGTCAGGACGGGCTGGGGATCCAGCAGGGGGCCCAAGGGCTTCGTCTCAGGAACCTCTGGGACGGCAACTTCGCCCAGCACGATCCCTTGATGTTGCTGCGAGCCAAACGGAACCTGGACCAGCGTTCCCATGGCGGGAACGGCTTCCCACTCAGGAGGCACATGGTAGTGGAACACTCCCTGCTGGGTCGGAACGTTGACGGCTACTTCCACATAGTGCGTCATAAGATCACCGGCGGATGAGGCCGTTCGTTGGGATTCCGGCGCCTCCGCGTGCAAGGCGCGCCAGCCGCAGGTGGTCCCCCTGGATTCGACCCCCAACCGACGCCCTCGACGTCAACCAGGTCTTCGGAATCGGCCATGCGACTCCAGGGGCCGGGCCTCTATCCGATGATGGTATCGCCATTCGAGCCACCCATCAGCAGCCCAGAGGGCTCATGGCCGTTGGGAACCGGCACGACCCCGACCACTTCCCTGTTTTCTTTTGCCGGACGCCCATCATCCAAGACTCCCCAGTTTGGGGAGTGGCAGAGACTCACGGCGTATTCCGTTGCATAGCCCAACCGGGGGAAAACTACCTCAACCAGGGTGGTCCCCAGCTGACCCGCGGCGATGAAGCGCTCCCGGCCCTCCAGCGGATGGATGGCTCGGGACGCTGCACAATGCCCCGCGCGCGCCGCAGCCTCCCAACTCGAGGGATGGGCGGCAACTGGCTCGTTTTCGGCCGCCTCCAAGAAGGAGCTCCGCCTAAAACGATTTCGAAGCGTGCTCCGCTGGATTCAGTCCCGCGGGGGTCATTGCGAGGAGGCGATGGGCGGCGCTTCACCGGGGGAATGCCAAATCACGGCGGCGCCATAGCCTACGACCGCGTCATAATCGCCCGTCACTTCTCCCGAGGTAGCGTGCTTGAGAACCCGGACCCGGTCGGCGCCCAGCTCCCGGGCCGCCCACAGCACGGCAGCGATTGCGGCACGACCACAGGCAAATCCGACCCCCTCCTCTTCGGCCGACATGACCCGCCCCGGATCGAAGGCCTCAACGCGGCGCAGCATCTCCTCATCGAGTGCCTCCGCGGTCGCCTGAGGATAATAATGGGAAAGATCCGAACTGGCCACCAGCAGGGCTTGGCGATCTTTCAACACCTCGGCCAACGCCGAGCCCAGCCCTCGGGCGGTCTCGGCTTCCTGATCCATGACCATCACCGGCAAGAGGCGGAACGAGCCCAGCACGCATTGCAAGAAAGGCAGCTCAATCTCGAGCGCGTGCTCGGGGTCGTTACGGATGGGCGTGAGTTCGACGTTCAACCTCTTGTTCACCCATTCTCCGAGTGCGTCGACGGCCGCGCGATCTACCAAGACTTCGCCCAAGGGCGTCCGATAGGCCTCGTGGCCCGTCGTCAGCAGCGCAGCCCGATAGGGATGGTGCATGGGGGAGACGACGGCCACCAGGTCCGGATGAAGCCCTCGCAGACAGTTGAAAGCATAGGCCGCCACTTGTCCCGAGTAGCGATGGCCCGCATGGGGCACGATCACTCCCGTAATTCGTCCGGCGGGTAAATCCAAAACTGACCCGGATAGGAATGTCTGGATGGAATCTCGGAGAACGGCAGGATCGCCTGGATACCAAGTTCCGGCAATTGGAGAGGGGCGAACATCCATGTTCTGATCGACCTAGTGGCAGATGGAAAACGGGCCTGGTCAGAGCCCTCCAGGCTTTTTTATTGTACTGCAAGCCGCCTTGGCATCCAAGCGGTTGGCAGATTCCGAGGCCGTGCATTATGCTTGGACCGAGAGGTCGCCCGAACCGGATTCCCATCGACCCCCACACCAGGTCGAGTCCAACCCGAGCATGAAACGATGGCCGCGCGCCACGACATCCCGAACGAGAGACAGCTTATTTCGGCATCTCAAGGCGGCAACCTGGAAGCCTTCAACCAGCTGATTACTGGCTACCAGGGCCAAGTGTATAGCATCGCCTTCCGTCTAATGGGCGAGGCAGAGGCGGCTGCGGACGCAACCCAAGAGGCCTTTCTCTCCTGCTACCGCCACGTGAGGGAATTCCGGGGCGGTTCCTTCCGTGCCTTTCTGTTCCGAATCGTAACCAACGCATGCTACGACGAGTTGCGCCGACGCCAGAGGAAGCCCACCGTTTCCCTGGATGACCTCTCGTCTTCCCGGAGTGAGGAAAGCGATCCCGAGGACCTATCCGTTCTTTCCGATCCGGGAGAGACACCCGAAGAGGCCACCTCCCGCCACGAGCTCCGTCGTGCACTGGAGGATTGCCTGCTTCAATTGAGCCTCGAGCAGAGAGCCGTGGTCATTCTGGCCGACGTGCAGGCGATGGATTACACCGAAGTTGCCCAATCGCTCAAGATCGCGCTGGGCACGGTCAAAAGCCGACTGGCGCGGGCGCGAGCCAACCTGCGTGACTGCCTGTCCTCGAAGGGGGAACTCCTTCCCTCGGAATTCCGTCTTGAGGAGGAGGCCGTCCCATGACTGCTCCCGCTTCCCTATCCCAGCATGACCTCGAGCTGATCTCCTCCTTCCTGGATGGGAGCTTGACCCCCAAGGAAAGGCACAACTTCCTCTCACGACTACAGCAAGAACCTGAGCTCCGCCAAGCACTGGCGGAAATCCGAACGGTCCGGGAAGGGCTGCGCAGCCTCCCCTTGATCAGGGTCCCGCGAGCCTTCCGGCTGACGAGGGACATGGTCATCCCCCTGCGGCCGAGCCAGTCACAGCGGTCCAGATACTACGCCTGGGGCTCTGCCGTCGCCGCTATGGCCCTGGCCCTGCTTGTCTTCTTCGACCTAAGCTCGTCTTGGGGGCTGGCCGCGCAAAGCATTCCCGCAGCGTTGCCCGCCGCCTTGCGGACCCAGGCGACGCCAAACTCGCCCGCCCGCGCCGCGGCTCCATTCCCGATTTCCTCACCCCCCGCAGCCGAGTCTTTCTCCAGCCCGCCGCTTGCAAGCCAGCCGACACAGGTCCAGGCGCTTTCGGCCGCTGTACCTACGCCGGCGCCGCTATTCGGAGGTGCCGCCCCTGCCTCCGCCACAAACGAACTCTCGTCTTCCATCCCGCAGCCACCCGCTGCCCATACTGAGAGTGAAAACCTCCCGTCGCAGCTGCGGCCTTCCGCGTCTCCACCCTGGGCCTCACTTGCCTCAACCTCTCGCCCTCTCCTGCGCCCAGGGGAGTTGCTCCTGGCGCTGGCGACGGCGGGGCTGGCAATCGCGGCCTTGGTCTCCCGGAGGCCGAGAAAATGAGCCGACGCCCCCCTATTCGGTTTTGCTGTTCGTGTGGCGCGCGCGTCGAATACCGTCTTGCCTTTGGCCGGGAGCGGGCCGTGTGCACGAGCTGCGGTCGCATCCATTTCGAGGACCCCAAGGTGGCCGTAGCGGTCCTGGCCGAGAGAAACGGCCAGGTCGTGTTGATCCGCCGGGGAGTGAACCCCGGCCGTGGAAAGTGGTCTCTGCCGGCTGGATACGTCGAGGCAGGAGAGGATCCGCGCCAAGCCGCGATCCGCGAGCTGAAGGAAGAAACCGGACTTGAAGTATCTGCGTTGTCCCTGGTGGATGTCATCGCACGCCAGGGCCCGGAAGATGGGGCCGACATCCTGATTCTGTATCGCGGCACAGCCCAGGAGGGAAACCCATTGCCAGGCGACGACGCCGAGGCGGCCGGTCTCTTTGGACCACAGGACCTTCCTGAGCTCGCCTTCCCTTCGACGCTCAGGATCCTGGATCTCTGGCACAAGCCATGAGCTCAGCGGGAGAGTCGGGCTCAGTTTCTCCTTAATCCGGCGGAAACGGCCCGACTCAAGAACCCTGGCCGCCTCCTTGATCTTGTTGCGCGATCCGGGACCAGCTCGAAATGGAAGCGCCCGAAACCCGCCTTACCCAGCGGGCAAACCGAAGCTATAATTTCTATTAAGTAGGCCGGCACAATCCGCGCCTATCCAATTCACTTATGCGGCTCTCCTGGTTCCCCCGCCTGCGCACGCAATTCCTTGGGATGAACGTAGCCGTGGTGATTATTGCCACGATTACCGGCGTTTTGGCCATCACCGAACAGGCAACTCGATTGTCCCAAGAAGTCCTGGGAGAGCACATGGGCGAGGTGAGTTACTTGCTGGCCACCCAGCTTGAGGGCTCGAGCGGCCCCTCCCAGTTGCCATCCTTGATGCAGAAATTTCGCCAGGGCATTCGGGTACCAACCACTCTGGCCCTGGTCACGGACAATCAAGGGACGATTCTCGCAGCTACAGAACCCGCGCTGGCCGGACGCACTTGGCAGGAGGCCTTCTCCGGAAGCGTTCGTCCGGTCCCGACAGCTAGCTGCCAAGCCGGACCTTGGCCCGGCTGCCGCGAAGGCATGTTTGCGCTGGGCGCCGGGCACAGCGCTACCTTCGACATGGCCCGCACCCTTAACCTTCCCCCAAAAGCGGCGGACCCTCCTCCCTATACTCTTCACCTTCTGCTGAACGAGAGCGCTATCAGCGTTGAGGTGAGCCGCACGATCTCGGTGGGCTTGAGCCTGATGATCGTGCTTCTGGTCCTTGTTTCGCTGCTGCAGATTGTCCTGGCAAATCGTCGGATTTTCAAACCCCTTGAGAAACTTACCGACGCGGATCAAGCGTTTGCGGAGGGTCGTTCCGCACAAGGGCATCTGCAGATCGCCAGCCACGGTCACAACGAAATGACCGCCTTGATTGAGAGCCGTGAAATCATGCTCTCTGGGCTGGAGGCCCTGCTGGGGTTGAGCAGCGCCATGCTGCTCACCCGAAATAAGGGAGAGGTCGCACATATTCTCGTGAGCCATCTCGCGGGTCCGCCGGTGAACGCCTCCCGAGGCGTGGTCTGGACGATCGATCCCGGGGATGGCGTTCTCGTTCCAGCGGCCTCCTTTGGAGCAACACCCGACACCCTTCCGGAGTTCCAGCTACAACCTGGGCAGCTGCAACCACCAATACTGGAGCAGGCCGGTGCGCAGCACCCGGTCCTGGCCGCGCTGGCGATGAGGCAAGGCTTACTCCTGCCGATTCAAGTGGGTTCACAGGTCATCGGGCTCGTCGCGATGGAATCGTCAAGCGGCGAGTTCACCGCACCGGAGTTGCGCTTGGCGCAGTCCTTGGTTCACTATGCCGCTCTGGCCTTGGAGCGATTGGGTCTTTATCAACATATCCAAGAGGAGAGCCAGCAGATGTCGGGCTTGGCTCAGCTGTCAGCGCGGCTGACCACGGAACGCGGCCTGGACGCGCTTCTCCTGCGGGCGTGCCGGGAAAGCCGGCAGTTGTTCCAATCCCGAGGGGCGGTCGTTCTCCTAGCCGAGCAGCCTCGCCTGCGGCTGGCTGCGCAAGATGGATTGGCCGACCTTGCTTTGGACGCCCGCGCCTTGGTGGAGGCTCCCCAGTTCAAGGTTCTCGCCACTCGGGCCGGGAGTCTGGTCGTGGAGGATATCGATCGAGACCGGCCCGACTTGAGAACGCTGCCCCTTCCCGACTCGGTCAAGGCCCTGCAAGCCTTCAGCCTGCAGATCTCAACCCAGTTGCGGGGGGTGTTGATCCTTTTCTTCGAGGCGCCCCATCGAGGCACTGCGGCAGAGGCCGCGATGGGGGAGACTTTGATGGCGATGCTGGGGGCCTTGGTGGAAAACGCCACGGCGTTTTCTTCGCTGGAACGCCAGCGGTCCCTGCTCATGACCGTGAGCGAGGTCGGCACCGAGATTAGCTCCATTCTCGATCCCTCCTCCCTGTACAATCGAGTTTGCGACCTGCTGGCTTCGCGGTTGCGCTATGAACATGTTCACATTCTGGCCGTGGAGGAGGGCGGACGTTCCGCCCTCTTCGTGGGCGGTTCCGGTCCCCGTGGGCGGGGCCAGGTAGACCAGGAGGATCGCATTCGGATTGATGAGAAGAGCATCAATTCCCATGTCATGCTCACCTGCCGCCCCTATCTGGCCCAAGACGTGCGCACCGATCCATATTACCTGGAAGTGCCTGTCTTGCCGGGAATTCGGTCGGAAATGTCCTTGCCCATCCTTTCGGCAGGGACTCTCTTGGGGACGCTAGACCTGCAAGCGACGCGCCCCTATGCCTTCTCCGAGGAGGATCAGTTCGTGCTGCAGATCGTGGTCGAACAGCTGGCCGCAGCCATTCTCAACGCCCGACAACATGAGGCGGTGCGTGAGCAAGCCCGGCGCGACAGCTTGACGCAGGTTCTCAGCCATGGAGCCTTCGTCGCCGAACTGGAGAAGGCCGTGACTTCGGCGCGGAACCAGAGCCTTCCTCTAAGCCTGATCATGCTCGACATCGATTACTTCAAGGACTACAACGACCACTTTGGGCACGTGGCTGGCGATGCCGCGCTGCTAAGCACCGTGGATGCAATCCGTCGCCATATCAAACACGGAGATCTCCTGGGGCGGTGGGGAGGCGAGGAGTTCGCCATGACCCTCCCCAATGCCAGCTGCGATCAAGCTCACATGGTTGCCGAGCGCATTCAGCAAACCTTGGCTCAGCTTCGTCCCATTGATTCCCTGGGCCGACAAATGCCCTCGCCCACGGTGAGCCAGGGGATCGCCAGTCTTGGGATCGATGCCGGCGACGCTTTCACTTTGGTTGACGTCGCCGATCGGGCTCTGTACCGAGCCAAGGAGCGGGGGCGGAATCAGATCGAAACGGCCAGCGAAGCCGATCGATCTCTTCCCTCTCCTTCAGCGGAAGATGTCCCTTGACGGGCCGCGGAAAGTGCATACAATGAGTGCGAAGTCGAAAGCGAGGCGGGAAGCATCGTGAAAACAGAGATGGAAAACGGGAGGAAACCCTCCAGGGCGGGCGAGTGGGAAACGGAATCCTGAGAGCCGGAAGGCTCTCTTTTTTTGCCTGCTTCCAGCCGGGCGAGGAGTCAGGATGCTGAGACTTCCCGGGCTTATGGACCCCCATGTCCACTTGCGCGAACCGGGCGCGACGCATAAGGAGGACTGGAGCAGCGGAACGGCCGCCGCCCTCGCCGGGGGGTTCGTGTGCGTTCTGGCCATGCCCAACACGCAGCCTGCCCTTACCACGGCGGAAGTTTTTCAGGAGGTCGAGCGGTTGGCGACCGAGCGCGCCCGATGTGACTATGGACTTTACCTCGGGGGCAGCCAAGAGAACGTCGGCTCCGCTCCTTCCCTGGCCGCCCAGACCTGCGGTCTGAAGATGTATCTGGACCAGACCTACGGACCGCTGCGTCTGGACGACCTGAGCTCGGTGATCCAGCATTTCGCCCACTGGCCCGCAGGCCGGCCCGTGGTGGTACACGCAGAAGGCCGTAGTTTGGCCTTGCCGCTACTGCTCTCCGGCCTTCACCACAAGGCGGTGCATGTGGCTCATGTCAGCCGAGCGGAGGAGATTGCCTTGATCCGCCTGGCCAAAGAGCGCGGATGGCCGGTGACCTGTGAGGTGACGCCTCATCACCTCTTCCTCGATGAAGAGGACATTCCCGGGATCACCGCTGGCCGGGCCGAAGTCCGACCCAGGCTGGCGCGAGCCTCCGATCGGGAGGCCCTGTGGGCCAATCTCGAGGTGATTGACTGCTTCGCGACTGATCATGCCCCCCATACCCTCGCGGAGAAGGATGGCCCCAACCCTCCCCCCGGATTCCCGGGCCTGGAAACGGCGCTTCCACTGCTGCTTGGCGCGGTTCGCGAAGGGCGGTTGACGATGCCGGGCTTGGTCGCAAGAATGCATGACAATCCGCTACGTATCTGGAACCTGCCCGCATGGGAGGAGACATTCATCGAGGTGGACCCGGAAGCGAGTTGGACTGTTCGCGGGCGGGAACTGCTGTCACGATGCGGCTGGACTCCCTTCGAGGGCTGGGAGGTTCGCGGGCGGGTCGCGCGCGTCATCTTGAGGGGAAAGCTGGCCTATCAAGACGGGCAGGTCCTGGCGCCGCCTGGCTTTGGACACGACCTCTTCCGTCACCGCGCGGAGCCCTTCAGCAGCCCCCGCGCGCAGCCCCGCAAAGCATCCGAGCGATCCCGCCTACCAGGCCCTCATTCATGACCCAAGGAGAAAAGAATGGCAACCTATGTACCCCCCAGCGAACGCAGGGTCAAGAGCCCCTACATCCCCTTTGGGGATATGCGCCAGGCCCGTTTCTATGGCAAGGATATCCTCTCCGTTTCCCAATTCAATCGCCTGGACCTGGAGTACATCTTCGGAGTTGCCGAGGAAATGCGGTCGATGGTCGAGCGCGTCGGAACCTTCGACTTGCTCAAGGGCAAGATCCTGGCCAACCTTTTCTATGAGCCGTCTACCCGCACCTCGTCCTCCTTTCTCTCCGCTATGGAGCGCATGGGCGGGAGTGTCATCCCCATAAGCGAGGTGCGGTACTCCTCTGTCGCCAAGGGCGAGTCTCTTCCCGACACCGTCCGCACACTGGAATGTTATGCCGACGTGATCGTCCTGAGGCACCCCGAGCTGGGCTCCGCGGCGATTGCGGCCCAATACGCCCGCAAGCCGGTTATTAACGCGGGGGACGGAAGCGGCGAACACCCGACCCAGGCTCTGCTGGATCTGTTCACGATCAAAGAAGAGCTGGGCCGCATTGATGGACTCACCGTGACCATGCTTGGTGATCTCAAGTATGGGCGCACCGTCCATTCTCTGTCACGGCTGCTGTCGCTTTACCAGGTCAAACTGCATTATGTCTCTCCGGAGCTTCTGCGCATGCCCTCCAATCTGGTATCGGATTTGGCGGCCAGGGGAATCTCCCAGACCGAACGGGTAGACCTGGAGCCTGTGCTGTCGGAGACGGACGTGCTGTACGTGACGCGCGTTCAGAAAGAGCGCTTCGAGGATCCACAACAGTACGAATCGGTGCGAGGGACGTATGTCATTACCCCCCAGACCCTGCAGCGGGCGAAAGATGAAATGATCGTCATGCACCCTCTTCCGCGCGTCGGTGAAATCGCGATCGAGGTAGACCAGGATCCCCGCGCCGCGTACTTCCGCCAGATGGAGTATGGTCTGTACATTCGAATGGCGCTCCTGGCCATGGTCCTGGGCAAGGCCTGATTCGATATGGTCAGCGACGATAGCAGATCCCTTCCATTCTTCACTTGGCTTCAAGAGCGGGCCCAGCGAATCGACTCGCTGCTCTGCGTGGGTCTGGACCCTCACCTGGACCAACTTCCCGAGCCGAGCGCCGACGCCGCCGTGGCCTTCTGCCGACGCCTGATCCAGGCCACCTCCGACCTAGCCCTGGCCTTCAAGCCCAACAGCGCGTTCTTCGAGACCCTTGGCCCGGCCGGGCTGCGCGCCCTGCACGAGGTGATCGGTTTCATCCCCCCCGAGGTGCCTGTCATTCTGGACGTCAAGCGCGGGGACATTCCCGAGTCCTCAACAGCCTATGCCCAAGCCGCCTTCGGGGTTTACGGTGCCCAGGCCGTCACGGTGAGCCCTTACCTGGGCAAGGATGCCCTCCTGCCCTTCATGAGGGACTCCCACCGAGGTGTCTTCATTCTTTGTCGGAGCTCGAATCCGGGTGCCGAAGAAATTCAAGGGCTCTCAGCAGAGGGCCTGAGCCTGTATGAACGTGTGGCTCTGCTCGCCCAATCCTGGAACCAGTTCGGGAATGTCGGGCTGGTGGTCGGCGCGACCGACGTGGTCGCCCTGCAGCGGGTTCGGGCGTTAGTTCCCGAGCTGTGGTTCCTGGTTCCAGGAGTCGGCCCACAGGGCGGCAATCTTCGCAGCGCGCTCGAAGCCGGGCTGCGCGCCGACGGGCTGGGAATGCTTGTTTCCGTCTCGCGATCTCTCTCGCAAGTAGAGAAGCCGGGACAAGTCGCAGAGAATCTGGTCGAGGAGATGCGCACGATTCGGAGACAACTGCCGCGCGGCCCAGGCCGGTTCCCGGGCCGGGCCTCGACTGAGATCAGACAGCTTGCGGACCTGCTCCTGGATTGCGGCTGCGTCCGCTTCGGGCAGTTCACGCTCAAGTCGGGCCAGCAGTCTCCGATCTACATTGATCTGCGGCGGTTGGTTTCTCGCCCGGACCACTTGGCCCGCATCGCCCGGGCCTACCTGCCCATCCTGCGGAGCCTTTCCTTCCAACGCCTGGCGGGAATACCCTATGCCGGCCTGCCCATCGCGACGGCTGTCGCTCTTCAAGGACATTGGCCAATGATCTATCCTCGCCGCGAAACCAAGGACTACGGCACGCGTGCGACGATTGAGGGGGAATTCACCCCGGGAGAAACCGTCGCCGTCCTGGATGACGTTGCCACCACGGGAGAGACAAAGCTCGAGGCTCTCGAGAGGTTGCACCAGGCCGGATTGCTGGTCAACGACGTGGTGGTGCTCGTCGACCGCGAGCAGGGAGCCGAGGCGGCTCTCAGGGGGCAAGGCGTGAGACTGAGTTCCGTCGCCCGCCTGACCGATCTGGTCGCCCTGTGGAAGGAGCAGGGCAAGATGAACGCGGCGGAAGCGGAGGCGGTTCTCCACCCGGGTTGAACCCCATGTCCGCTGGAAGCGGGACCTCTTCGCGGCGAGCTTACACCCTTCTTCGCCCCCTTCTTTTTCGCCTGGGTCCGGAGCAGATCCATTTCTGGACACTGCAAGCCCTGCGCATGGCCGGGGCTACGCAGGTCGGCCGCCGCTGGCTGCGCTGGGCCTTCGACGGGCGGCAGGAACTTCGGGTTGAAGCGTTCGGCCTCTCCTTTCGCAACCCGCTGGGACTCGCCGCCGGCTATGACAAGGGAGGTGAGGCCGTCCGGGCGCTTGCCTGCCTGGGATTCGGGCACATTGAGGTAGGCACGGTGACCCCCCAGCCCCAGCCCGGGAATCCTCGACCCCGGGTCTTCCGCCTGATTGAAGACGAGGCCCTGGTCAATCGCATGGGATTCCCAAGCGCCGGCGCGGAAGCCATGCGCAAACACCTGAGCCGACTTCCCGCCCGCCGCGATTTTGTGGTGGGGGTCAACTTGGGCAAGGCCAGGGGCACTCCCCTGGACGAGGCGGCAGGCGACTACGTCGCTCTGCTCCACGAGCTCTATCCGTACGGAGACTATTTTGTCATCAACGTGAGTTCCCCAAATACCCCCGGCCTGCGCCGGCTGCAATCGCGCGATTCTCTTGAAAGGTTGCTCGCAAGCCTGAAGTCTGAACGGGCTCGCCTGTCCCAGAGCAGCGGGGTGGCCCGCCCTCTGCTTGTCAAACTCGCCCCAGATTTGACCTGGGAGGAGCTGGATGACGCCCTTGCGGCTCTGCAACGATTCGAAATCGCGGGGGTCATCGCCACCAATACTTCGACGGCACGAACCGGGCTGCGCTCTTCCTGGGCCGGCGAGGTGGGCGGTCTGAGCGGAAGACCCTTGCGCGAGCGCAGCACGGCGGTAGTAGACTACATTCATCGGCACACCCAAGGCCAATTGCCGATTGTGGCGGCTGGCGGGGTTGCCAGTGCCCGCGATGCCCGCGAGAAGCTGGAAGCAGGCGCTTGTCTGGTCCAGATTTTCACCGGCTTGGTTTACCGAGGACCCGGGCTCGCCCGCAGTATTCTCAGAGACCTGATCGCCGAGCGGCGGGCGGAGCTGGGTCCTGCCCGGCGCTGAAGCCACTCCGATCCGCCCTCGCCGAGAGGGGCGCGTACCGAGATGAAAATCGTCGTCAGCGCCGATCAGCGCACCCACCTGGTGGACACCTTGCTGGAGGAATTGCGAGGCAGGGGCCACGAGGTTGACTACCGGGGGCCAGAGAAGGGCGCAGAAGCGGATTGGCCGCTGGTGAGCTTGGAGGCCGCCGAGAGGGTGGCCCGGGGTGAGGCCAGCGAGGGAATCGTGATGTGCTGGACCGGCACCGGGGCAACCCTGGTCGCCAACAAAGTCCCGGGGATTCGCGCCGCTCTCTGCGCCGACGCCGAAACGGCCCGGGGAGCTCGCCTCTGGAATCACGCCAATGTGCTCGGGCTCAGCCTGCGGGGGACTTCCGAGCCCGTCATGAAAGAGATTCTCGAGGCCTGGTTTACGACGCCCTTCAGCCAGGACGAGTGGAACTGCAGGCAGATTGATCGTATCCGCGAAATTGAAACGCGGTTTTCCGGAGGCTGACCGGACAGGAAAGGGAGGCTGATGAACGAGGTGTATATCCTTTCCGCTGTGCGCACGGCGGTCGGGATCGGCAAGCCCGGCGGAGCGCTCTCCTCCTGCGCGCCCATGGATCTGGCCGCCAAAGTCCTGGCTGAGGCACCGCGGCGAGCCAACCTGGAATCGGCCCTCGTGGAAGACGTGATTCTGGGCTGCGTCTCCCCGATCGGCGAACAGGGGGCCAACATTGCTCGCCTTTCCCTTCTCAAAGCCGGCTATCCCGCCACGGTTCCGGGCGTTTCCCTGAATCGCATGTGCGGCTCCGGCCAGCAAGCGATTCATTTCGCGGCCCAAGCCATCGCCTCGGGAGAGATGGATCTCGTCGTGGCAGGCGGAATTGAAGTAATGAGCCGGGTCCCCATCGGCTCGGACTGGCCCCCGAGCTGGCCCAGCGACTTTCCGTATTCCCTCGTCCATCAGGGCGTGAGCGCCGAGATGATCGCGGAAAAATGGGGTCTGACCCGTGAGGTGCTGGATGATTTTTCCTTCGAAAGCCACCTCCGCGCCGGCCAGGCCATCCGCGAGGGGAGGTTTCGCGAGCAGATCCTGCCTGTGGAGGTGCCGGGCCGCACTCCCCAGGGGGAACCCACGGCCGAGCGGCGCACCTTTGACCAAGACGAGGGCGTGCGCCTTCAGCCCGACCGCGCAAGGATGGCCACACTGAAGACCGTCTTCAAGCCGGACGGCGTCGTCACGGCAGGGAACTCCAGTCAAATCAGCGACGGGGCGGCCGCGGTGGTCCTGGCCTCCGCTCGGGCGACTCGCCAGCTGCGAAGGAAACCTCGCGCCCGCGTGGTCGCCACGGCCGTGGTCGGCTCCGACCCTGTGCTTATGCTCGATGGACCCATTCCAGCCACCCGCAAGGTGCTGGCTCGGGCGGGACTGTCTTTATCGCAACTGGAGGTGATCGAGATCAACGAGGCTTTTGCTTCGGTGGTCCTGGCCTGGAAAAAAGAGCTCGACCCGGATCCCGCCCGGGTAAACCCCAATGGCGGGGCGATCGCGCTCGGCCATCCGCTGGGGGCAACGGGTGCCATCCTGATGACCAAGCTTGTTCACGAGCTCGAGCGCGTGGGCGGGCGATATGGGCTGCAGGTGATGTGCATCGGCCATGGGATGGCCACCGCCACGATCATCGAGAGGGCATAGGTTGCGAACCCACCAGCAGCTCCCTCCCGTGCCGCTGCACAACTTTTCCCTTCTATCCGGTTGAGGAGTCCTCCCATGCTCCTGCTCGCCCATATCTGGGCGAGGGGACCATTCTGGCCGCCAGGGGTAAGGTGCCCAAGGCGCCTCCTGGCACCCAGCTTGCATCCTTGACATATAGAACGTTTGTTCTATACTCTTGGCAATCATCTCTTCCGTGAGATCAGAAGGAGAGGTTCCCATGAGCGTTATGAGTGCAGCGCGTGATCCCGTCGCCCAGGCCGCCCCGCAGACCCGAAATTGGCGGGCGAACCTGAGGATCCCCCACCAGGGAGCGGCTTTTGGCATCATGATCGTCCTGGCGTTGGCGGCCTTTGAGGTGTTCAACTACAGCACAACCCAATTTGCCCTTGCGGATTTGCTTGGAGACTTGCGCTTTCTAGGAATCCCCCTGGCCACGGTGCTTGCTCTGGCTTTCTGCGGGATGGATTTCGGAGGCCTCGCCCGGCTCTTCACCCCTCAAGAACAGAAAGCGGACCGCCTCGAAACCTGGTACCTCCTTGCGGCCTGGTTCCTGGCCGGAGGCATGAATGCTGTCCTGACCTGGTGGTCAGTCAGCCTGGCAGCCCTCACCCAGCCCCGCTTGGGCAACGGCATTTTGACCCGAGAGCAAGTCATCTCCCTGGTCCCCGTGTTTGTCGCCGCGGTCGTCTGGTTGATCCGCATTCTGCTCATCGGCACGCTCGCGATGGAAGGCAAGCGCCTCTTGGCGATGCCCGCCTCTGGCCAGCCTGCCCGCCCTCCCTCCTCCTTGCGGGAGGGGCCTCGACTGCCCGGAACCGACGAGCTGCGCTGACCCAAGCGGTCGGACCCTGAGGCAAGCTTGCCTTCCGAGACGTTGACCCGGGCCTTGCCCCTGGAGATCGGAGCGCTCAGCGCCCTCGTGGTCTGGGCCTCCATCTCTTTTTTTGCCCCCTCATTGCCCCCGGCCGCTGCGCCCGAGGACCTTCCCTCTCAATCTTCCCCAACCGCTCTCCCCGGGGGGAAAATCTCGCCGATCTTCGATCCGTCAGTCCAGTTCTGGGCTCCTGAGATCCGGCGCTGGGCGGGCCAGTATGGCGTCGATCCCGAGCTCGTGGCCACCGTGATGCAGATCGAGTCCTGCGGGAATCCTCAGGCCGCATCGGAATCGGGAGCGTTGGGCTTGTTCCAGGTGATGCCGTTCCACTTCCGCCCGGGTGAAAATGCCTTGGACCCGGAAACGAACGCCCGGCGTGGTTTGACTTACCTGGTCAGTGACATGGAACAGGCTCATGGGCAGGTGGCGCTTGCCTTGGCTGCCTACAACGGAGGTCCAGACCGCTTGACCCAGAGGCAAGATAGCTGGCCCTCGGAGACCCAGCGATATGTGTATTGGGCAACCGGCATCTATCAGGAGGCGCGGCCGGGGTCGGATTCGAGCCCCAGACTGCTGGAGTGGCAGGAAGCGGGGGGATTGCGCTTGTGCCACCAGGCGGCCCAAGTGCTGGGGCTCCCGGATGCCTAGGCAGCCTCGGCAGCGGGTTGACGAATTTCCTTGGATGCCAGAGGCAGCCAGACTGAGAAGGTCGTCCCCTTGCCCATTTCGGAGGCCACCTCGATCCGGCCGCCGTGGTTGACCGCAATCCAGTAGGCGATGGACAAGCCCAAGCCCGCCCCCGAGTAAGACCTCCGGGTCCGTGACCGGTCCACGCGGTAGAAGCGCTCGAAAAGGTGGGGAATTTCCTCGGCCGGGATCCCGGGCCCTGTGTCGGTCACGGAGATGTGCGTCCATTCGCCCACCAAGCGCAGGGAGAGGGTCACCCGGCCTCCGTTGGGGGTGTACTGGACAGCGTTCGCCATCAGATTCAAGAAGAGCTGCTTGAGCCGATCCCGGTCTCCGATCACTTGCGCTTGGTCCCAATCTCCCATCACCAGCGTCAGGTGATCCTGCGCCAAGATCCGGCCCTGTTGGAAGACCTCCAAGAGCACGGTGTCGACATCGACCGGCTCGCGAGCCAGGGGAAGGTTTCCGGTTTCCGCCTGCGCCAGCAGCAACAGGTCCCCGACCAGCCGGATGAGCCGTTCGGCCTCCGATTGAATGGCTTCCAGCGACTCTTCATCCGCACCCATGCGCCGAATCAAGTCGACATTGCCCCGAATGGCGGTCAGGGGGGTCCGCAACTCGTGGGACACGTCGGCCAAGAATCTCCGCTGGGAGTGAAAGAGATCCTCCAAGCGCTCCAGGGTTTCATTGAAGGCCAAGATCAGGCGGCCGACCTCGCTTCCCGGCGGCCCTTCCAGCGAAATGCGGCGCGACAAGTCATCCGCGCGAGTGATCTGCAGCGCGGTGACGGTCACGGCCTCCAAGGGGCGCAGGGCCCTTCCGGCGATGAGGTTTCCCAGGGCCGCCGCGATGATCATCCCGAGGACATCTCCCAGCACCAGCATGACCAAAAGATACTCACGGATTCTGTCCACCGTGGACAAAGGGGTCCCGATTTGCAAAAAGCCTGCTTCCGTCCCGGCCAGGGTGATGGGGACGGTGAACACCCGGAGATGCGCGCTTCCGATGCTTGCTTGGCTGTACCGCTGCTGTTGAATCCCGAGGGCCGAGGAATCGAGAGGCTGGGTAAGCGAACTGACGTTGCTGGAGGAAGCGATCAGCTGGCGATCGCCGCCCCACACTTGAATGTACACATTCGGCGAGGCAAAGGCCAGAGAGGGCAGGGTGATAATGCGCAGGTTCGGCTCGGTCCTGACTCGGCTGGTGCGCAGGATGGTCTCCGCCGACTGCGCCAGCGTCTGGTCAATCTGGTAGACCAAGCCAAAGGTAAGTAGAAGATAGAGGGCTGCCGAAAAAACCAGCAGCACCCCCGCCAGGACGGCCGAATAGCCCAGGGTGAGGCGCGCCCGCAAGGACATTCATTGCCCATCCATCGGGGAACCGACGGACCTACTCCTCTTCCTCACGCAACACGTAGCCGACGCCTCGCACGGTATGGATGAGGCGTGGTTCAGCGTCTGCGGAGATCTTCTGCCGCAGGTAGCGGACATAGACCTCGATAATATTGCTTTCTCCCCCGAAGTCGTAGCCCCAGACGCGATCGTAAATGATCTCGCGCGTCAGAACTTGGCGCGGATGTCTCATGAACAATTCCAAGAGGTCATACTCTTTCGCGGTCAGATCGATCACCCGGTTGCCGCGCCGGGCGCGGTGAGTTCCGGTGTCCAGAACCAAGTCTCCAAAACGCAGGATCTCCGGCTCCCCTGGTCCCGAGCGCCGAAGCAACGCGCGAATCCGCGCCAGGAGCTCCGCGAAGGCGAAGGGCTTGACCACATAATCATCCGCTCCCGCATCGAGACCCTGAACCCGGTCGGCGACGGCGTCTTTGGCCGTGAGGATCAGGACCGGAACCTGGCTACCCGCCCGCAACCGTCGGCAGACCTCCAGACCGTCCATCCCCGGAAGCATCCAATCGAGCACCACCAGGTCCGGAGGGTTTTCACGGGCCATGCCCAGACCCGTCGTCCCATCGGCGGCAACATCCACTCGATAGCCTTCGTACGTCAGACCCCGTTCCAGGAAGGAGGCGATCCTGTCTTCGTCCTCAATGACCAAGATCCTTGCGCTCATCTCTCACCTCGTCTGGAAGGTCAATATACCACAAGCCCTTGGCCCCTCGTTGGTGTGGGCTCAGGCTTCCCGGCCCCAATTCTCGCCCGCCATGGGTCGAGAGGTTTGCCGGAAGGAACAGGCTATAATGACGAGAGCTCAAGCCTGGAGCGAGTTGTGGGTAGCGCGCATCATAAGATCCTTCTGACGATCGGCCTGTCCCTGGGATGGATCACGGTGGCCGCGCTCTCGCGAGCGGGAGTGACGGCTCCCCCTGTCGCGCAGGCCGCTCCTTTCCAGACCCCAACCCCGGAGAACGACGGCCGGATTGTGTACCTCGTCCGCCAGAACGATACGCTCTGGGGAATTTCCGCCCTTTCCGGCGTCCCGGTGGATCAGCTCGAAAAACTCAACGATCTCACCGCCAGCAGCCCCCTGCAGGTCGGGGAACAGTTGGTCTTGGGATTTGGTCAGTCAACCAGCGCCCAGCCCACGCTGGCCTTTCAGCCGACCCCCACTCCCACCCCCGTGGCCCAGACCGGGACCGGTAATATTTGCGTTTCCTTTTTCGACGATATTAACGGGAATGCCTCCCAGGACCCCGGGGAGGGTCTGGTGGCTGGAGGCAAGATCAGCATCGCCCGTTCCGATGGAACCCAAGTGGGCTCCTACACCACCGACGGGGTCGACGAGCCCTACTGCTTCCAACAGCTGGCCTCGGGAGACTACAACGTCGCCGCCGCGGCTCCCCAGGGATACAACCCCACCTCCAGCATGAACACTCCCCTCCATTTGGAGCCCGGCGCTCAGGCCTATGTGGCCTTCGCCGTTCAGCCTAGCCAGAACAGCACCACCTCGTCCAACGACTCGGGGAGCAGTTCGATTTTCCTGGGATTGATTGGACTCGCGCTCCTCGCTTCCGCCGGTGTGTTGACCGCCTTCCTGGCCCGCCAGCGGCGACGCGGCTAGCCCTCTCCGGGCTGGCCCACCTGCATCCAGGCCCGCCTGCGATGATTCTTTCTTCTGCGGCCCTGCGAGTTCAGACGGCCCTGCAGGAACAGGGGTTCTCGGCGCAAATTCGGGAGCTCCCGGAGAGCACGCGCACCGCCGCCCAGGCGGCTCGCGCCGCGGGTTGCGAGGTCCGCCAAATTGTGAAGTCTCTGGTCTTCCGAGGCAAGACTTCGGGCCGACCGGTTCTCGTCGAAACCAGCGGGGCCAATCGGGTGAGCGAGTTCAAGCTGGCACCGCTTGTCGGCGAACCGGTTGAGCTGGCCGATCCAGCCTTTGTCCGAGAGCAAACGGGTTTTTCTATCGGGGGTGTTCCCCCGCTCGCCCACCGGCATCCGATTCTGACCCTTGTGGACGCGGATCTGTTATCCTACAGCACAATCTGGGCCGCGGCCGGCACTCCCAATGCCATCTTCGAGCTCACTCCCTCGGACCTGCTTCGCATGACCCGCGGGGTCGTGGCCTCCGTGAAGGCTTGAACCTCTCCCCCAGAGAACCTCTCAATCTCCGCCGGGCTCCCTCTGCTCCAATTCTTTGGCCATCGCCCGAGCGAGTCGCAGCGCCATGCCCTTCAGCGGCCCGCTGCTGGGGGCCACCGGCCCGATGCACGAAGGGCACCCCCGCTGGCAAGAGCAGGTCGCAATCCTCTCCGCCGTGGCCCGCATCAGCTTGGGGAAGAGGGCGTAGAGTTCTTCTGCCAACCCGACCCCCTCCGGTACCTGATCATAGAAGGTGATGGTTGGGGCGCGCGTTTCCCGACTGCGCAGATCCAGGCCAAATCCCACGTCCCGCGCGTCGCACATCAGGAACAAAGGAGCCAAGCTGTGAAGCCCGTACGCCAGGCCTCCCAGAGCGGTCCGGGTTCCCAGCTGGCTTTCCAGGCGAGTGTGACAGATGCGGCAGAGAGTCACCAAGTTCTCCAACGCGTTGGCCTGCCGGTCGTTCCGATTGACACCAGGCTGGTAACCAAAAGCCCGAAAAGGGACGCGATGGTGCACGTCGTGCTCACGGTCTCCGGACTCGCCTGCTCCACATCGTTGGCAGCGGAACCCATCCCGCCGGCGCGCGGCCTGCCTAGCCTCTTCCCACGAGGGGCCATAGTCAATTTCCCCCAGGCCGATTCGCAAGACTTCTCCCGCCGCCTGCACTTCGGCCTCCAGCTCCCGGCCGAAGGCGTCTGGGATCCACAGCCAGGACCCAATCGTCTGGAATTCTCGAGCTGGGAGATGGATTTCCCCGTATCCCAGGGTCTCCTGCGTATGCCGGCGAACCTTGCGGTAGGAAACGGGCTGGGCCCTCACCTCCAAGCGGCCCCAGGCCCGGCCCAGCCTGGTCTGTTCATCGGCTTCCGCGACCTCCTGGATCTCCACCTCAATCGATTCCGAGGCCTCGGTGTAGTAGTCGACCTCGGTGGGCCGCACAGAGGCCACCCCTTGACCCCAGTCCAGTCCTTGCACCAGATACTGGCGGGCTTCGTGCAAATAGATGGCACCCTCATGGACCCACAGCGGAGCCGCCGAGCGGTCCACCTCCCCAATCAAGTGGGGTGGCCCTTCGCTCACGTCCTGAATCGCCACCCGATCATCCCCTCCTGAGCGCAGGCTCACCTCAGAGGCCGGGTAGGTGCTTCCCACCCACTGCCATTCCCCGGCGGAGGAGTGATGGATCTCGCCCTCTTGAGTCAGCGCTTCCAGGAAGGGGTCCACATTCTGCTGGCCAAAGATCTCCCCAGGCTGAAAGGGCAGTTCAAAGGCCGCACAGCGCAGGTGATTGGCCAGAATGGCCAGATTGTTCGGATTGATGCGCCCGTGCTCGGGAGAGGTCTCCACCAGGTAGCGTGGATTGCCAGCGAGAAACTGATCCAGCGGCGAGGGGGAGGTGACCAGAATTGCCAAGCCTGGCTCCTCCCGCCTTCCTGCTCGCCCCGCCTGCTGCCACAAGGAGGCAATCCGCCCGGGGTAGCCCACCAGGAGCGCCGCCCCGAGACCCCCGATGTCCACGCCCAGTTCGAGCGCGTTCGTGGCTACAACGGCCCGCACATCCCCGCTGCGCAGGCCCGCCTCGATCCGGCGACGCTCTTCCGGGAGGTAGCCGGCGCGGTACCCGCGGATCGCCTCGGGCGGCAGCCCCCCCGCCTGGGTCTGCTCGCGCAAGTACCCCAGAAGGATCTCCACGGTGCGCCGCGTCCGTGCAAACAGCACGATCTGGAGCCCAGCCGCCAGCAGCAAGTCAGCGATCGCCAAACTCTCCGTCAGATAGGAGCGCCGCAGCCCCAGGGCGGCATCCACCAGGGGAGGATTGTAGACCGCCAGGGTGGTCCCGCGGCTGGGGGACCCGTCCTGGTCAATCACAGTTACCCCTCCTCCCAGGAGCCCCTCCGCCAGTTCGCGGGGGTTGGCAATGGTCGCTGAGGTGCAGAGAAACTGCGGCTGGGCGCCGTAGAAGGCGCACACGCGTCTCAAACGGCGCAGGACATTCGCCATGTGAGAGCCGAACACGCCGGTGTAGCTATGAATCTCATCCAGGACCACGAAACTCAGGTGGCCCAGCAGGCTGGACCAGCGTGTGTGGTGCGGCAGGATCCCTGTGTGAAGCATGTCCGGGTTGGAGAGCAGAAGCCGGGCCTCTTCTCGGATCGCCGCCCGCCGCGCCTGGGGGGTGTCCCCGTCGTATAGGCGAATCCCGAGTCCGGATTCCGGAAGGGCTCCCTTCAGCGCCTCAGACCAGCGCCGAATCTCCTGGGCCTGATCCTGCGCCAGGGCCTTGGTGGGGAAAAGATATAGGGCGCGCGCCTCGGGGTTTTCAAGCAGGGTCTGCAAGATCGGGAGGTTGTAGGCCAGCGTCTTGCCGGAGGCCGTTCCGGTGACGAGAGCCACGTCGCCCCCCTGGCGAGCCGCCGCGAAAGCCTGAACCTGGTGGGAATAGAGAGACTCAATCCCGCGCGCCCTCAGGCCCTGGGCCAGACGGAGATCGAGCTCGGGAGGAAAAGGGCAGCGTTGAGCCGCGCGGGGGGGACGTTGGAACCACGCCACAACATTCCCTGCCAGGCGAGGATGGCTGCGCAGGTTCTCTATGGCTTCTGATACCGACATGGCGAGGGTTCTAGGACCCGGGCATCTGGAGGATCTCGATGACCTTGGCTAGAAAAGCATCAGCGCGCGCCCCGTCCAGAATGCGATGATCAAACGTGAGGGTCAGGTAGGCCATCGGCCGAATCGCGATGGCATCGCCGATCACCACGACCCGCTTTTGGACGAGGCCGACCCCCAGGATAGCACATTGCGGGGGGTTGATGATGGGGGTCGCCAATAGCGAACCCGAAACCCCGTGGTTGGTCAAGGTGAAGGTCCCCCCCTGCACCTCCTCCGCCTTCAGCTGGTGGCTCCGCGCGCGGCGCGAAAGGTCGTTCACCTCCATGGCCAGCCGGAGCAAAGATTTCTGCTCGGCCTCCTTGATCACCGGGACCACCAAACCCTCGGAGCCGAGCGATACGGCCACGCCGATATGGACGGCGCGATGGTACCGGATGCCGGATTCTTCCCAGCTGCTGTTCACCTCCGGATAGGCCTTCAGGGCGGACACCGCCGCCAATACAAAGTACGGAGTCAGGGTGAGTTTGACCCCATCGCGCTCCAACGCCATGCGGTTTGCATCGCGGTGAGCCAGTACGGCGCCCAGATCTGCCTCCATGACCGTGGTTACATGAGCTGAGACGCTTTTGCTTCGGACCATGCGCTCGGCAATCTGGCGCCGAACCGGACTGAGGGGCATGATCTCACCGTCCGCCGGGGTCGCGGGAGCGGGTGCCGACGAGGCGGCCCCCTTGGGGAACTGCAGGTCGCTGGGCCGAAACAGGTCGCCCTCTCCTGGCCGCTCCCAGGCGGGAGCGACTTCGTTGGCCGAAGCGTTCCGCCGAGCTTCAAGGAAACTCAAGACGTCCTTCTTGGTGATGCGCCCTCGCAGGCCGGTCCCCCTCACTTCCAAAAGGTCCACCTGGTGTTCGGCGGCCACCTTCGCCACCACGGGAGAAACAAACCCCAGCTCTTGGACCCGAGCCGCACGAACCGGGCCGGCAGGCCCCTGAGGCTCACTGGTCCCGGGTTTGGGCCCCAGTTCCTCCAAGACAACGACCTCCTCCTCCCGGCCGATTATGGCCAGCAGGGTGCCCGCTTTCACGGTCGTTCCCTCCCCCACATATACTTTCAGCAACTTGCCCGTCGCTGGAGCGGGGATCTCCGTATCCACCTTGTCCGTATCGATCTCCACCAGGGGCTCGAGCTCTTGGACCGTCTCCCCTTCGCGCTTCAGCCATTTGGCGATGGTTCCTTCCACCACCGACTCCCCCAGCTGAGGCATTTTGACTTGGGTGGCCATTGCTCCCTCTCCGCTGCTGGGCCGATCCCGTCCGCCTCAAAAGGCGGCCAGATCCCGCATCGCCTGCGCGATCTTCTCGGGGTTGGGCATGAACCAGTCCTGCAAGGGTGCACTGAAGGGCACAGCCGGAACGTCCGGTCCGGCCAGTCTCTTGATAGGAGCATCGAGGTCCGTAAAAGCCTCATCGGCCAGGATCGCCGCGACCTCGGCTCCATATCCTCCAGTGAGGTTGTCCTCGTAAACGATCAAAGCCTTTCCGGTCTTGCGGACCGACTGGAGCAGCGTGGCCTTGTCGACAGGGTAAAGGGTGCGCAGGTCCACCACTTCCACTTGCAACCCCTCGGTGGCGACAGTCTCGGCCGCCTGCAGGGTGTAAGAGTGCATCATCCCGTAGGCCAAGGCGGTCAAATCCGTTCCCGGCCGCGAGATCCGCGCCGGCCCAATAGGGACCACATACTCCCCTTCCGGCACCTCGCCTCGAATTAGGCGGTAGCCTTTCTTGGGCTCCAAGAAGAGCACGGGGTTTGGATCCCGCACCGCCGACTTGAGGAGGCCCTTGGCGTCGTAGGGGCTGGAGGGGATCACAACCTTCAGACCGGGGACATGGCTGAAGAGAGCTTCCACGGACTGCGAGTGGTAGAGGCCGCCGCTGATTCCCCCTCCATAAGGTGCGCGGATCACGAGAGGAACGGTCCATTCTCCTCCCGACCGATAGCACATCTTCGCCGCCTCGTTGACAATCTGGTTGAAGGCCGGATGGATGAAGTCGGCGAACTGGATCTCACAGATGGGTCGTAGGCCGTAGAGGGCGGCACCGATGCTCACTCCCACGATGCCTATCTCTGCCAGAGGCGAGTCGACGACGCGCTGGGCCCCATATTTGGCATACAGGCCCAGCGTGGCGCGGAACACTCCTCCCCGGGCGCCCACATCCTCACCGACAATGAAAACCCGCGCATCTCGCGCCAGCTCTTCATCCATGGCCTGGCGGATGGCATCAATCAGCGTCATCTCCGGCATGCCGGATCTCCTCGGCGTACACTGGGCCGCAACCTTCCTTCATAGGCTCCGGGTACGGGGCCTGTTCGGCGAATGACACCGCCTCCTCGACCTGGGCTTTTGCGCGCGATTCGAATTCCGCCAGCGCTTCGGAGGTGAGCGTTCCTCTTTGCAGGAGAAGGGTCTGGAAGGAGTTCAGGGGATCCCGTTTCTTCCACTTCTCCACCTCTTCGCGGGAACGGTAAGAACGGTCGTCATCATCCGAGGAATGGGGGACCGGGCGATAGGTCTTGGCCTCAATCAGGGTTGGTCCCCCTCCCCGGCGCGCTCGGTCCACCGCCTGCTTCATTGCCTCCAGCACGGAAAACACGTCGTTACCATCCACAACCCGCCCTGGGATCCCCAATCCCTTGGCACGGTCGGCGACATCGAGAAGCGCCATCTGCTTGTCCTGAGGGACCGAGATGGCATAGATGTTGTTCTCCACCACGCAAACCAGGGGCAGCTTGTGAACGGCGGCCCAATTCATGCCCTCGTACCATTCTCCCTGAGAGGTGGCGCCCTCCCCGATCGTGGTTAGCACGATCCGCTCATCCCCCTTGAGCTTCATCGCGAAGGCCACCCCAGCTGCCTGGGGAATCTGGGTTGCGACCGGGGCAGAGGTGCTGACTACATTGGCCCGCCGCAGGCCAAAGTGGCTGGGCATCTGCCGGGCTCCCGAAGAGGGTTCCCCCCTCCTCCCATACAGGCTGAGCATGAATTCCCGCGGGGTAAGTCCCAGCGCCAGCATCAACGCCAAGTCACGATAGTAGGGGATGACCCAGTCGTAGCCTCGCTGAATTCCGAAGGCCATGCCGATATGCGTGGCTTCGTGTCCCATCCCGGAGATATGAAACGCGATCTTGCCCTGGCGGTGGAGGATCCAGGCCCTTTCGTCCACGCGGCGCGAGAGCAGCAGGTACCAGAACATCTCCAGGAGCTGGGAGGGTGCCCAGGCCTGCTCGAGCGGGGTCGGTTCAGGACCCGGAGGTCCCTCCTTCAATTGGGCTGCCCTTTGGCCGTCCTGCGGCCAACTCTCCTTGGGAGACACGATGAGCCTCCTTGTGCGCCTTCCCCCCGCCACATGGTGCGGCCAGAGTTGCCGGCGGATCTCGGCTTCCACGAGGCTCCCTTGACCAAACCGTGGCACCAGCCTATGCGGCCAGTGATCCCCTCCAGGAAAGGTGAGGACCGAGTAACAGGCACGTGCGAAGAGAAGGATCACCCATCAAGGGAACAAGCCGCATCTCCACCGCATCTCCACCGCCTCTCTCGACCACAATACCTTGCGAGGTTGAGGATGCGGGAATTATACCACGATATTCTTACTCTATTTTATCGGTTTACTCGGGTGCGAGGGCTTCAGTCGCCGGGACCCGGCGCAGAGGGCAGAGCTTGGGCGATAATTTCCGCCACATCCCGGACCGGGATCTTCTCCCCGGCCGCGCGAGAGGCATCGCTGAGCATGATCATACAGAATGGGCAGGCCACAGCCAAAGTGTCGACTCCCGACGACTCAACCTCACGAAAGCGATTGGCGCTCAGCCTCTCTCTTCCGGGTTCCTCCTCTTTCCACATTTGGCCCCCGCCCGCCCCGCAGCAAAAGGAGCGAGAGCGGTTGCGCGGAAGCTCCTGCAGATGCATCCCCGCTTGGCGCAGGAGCTCACGCGGCTCCTCAAGAACTCCATTCTGTCGGCCCAAGTAGCAGGGATCATGGTAGGCGACCTTTCCCAACCCCTTGGGTCGAAGCGGCAGTTTCCCCTTTTCGATGAGTTCACAGATCAGCTGGCTGTGATGGAGGACCTGGAACCGGCCACCGAACTGAGGATACTCATTGGCCAGGGTGTGCAGGCAATGAGGGCAGGTGGTTACGATTCGCCGCGGCCTCACCTCGTTCAAAGTTTGCACATTTTCTTGGGCCAACTGGGAAAAGAGGTACTCATTTCCCGCGCGCCGAGCCGAGTCCCCGGTGCACTTCTCCCGAGATCCCAGCACAGCATAGTTGACTCCCGCTGCCTCCAAGATGCGCGCAAAGTCCCGAGCTGTCCGCTGTGCCCTCGGCTCAGTAGCAGGAGCACACCCCACCCACCAGAGAATCTCCGGCTGAGGGTTTTCCTCAAGGGTGGGGACGGGCAGGCCCTTCGCCCAATCCAGGCGGTGTTCTGAGGCCAAGCCCCAGGGATTGGCTTGCCGCTCCATACCGCGGAACGCATTCTGGAGCGCATCCGGGAAGAGGTTCTCTGTCAGCACCTGGTTGCGCCGGATTTCAAGGATGTCGAGCATGGGCTCATTCTTGACCGGGCAGATTTCAACGCACGCCCCGCAGGTGGTGCAGGCCCATAGGGCTTCTTCCGAAATGGCGAATTCAAGAAGAGTCGCCGAGGACTCCTTCCCAGCGGCCAGTGATGCCGCTTCGCGGTTGAGGAAATAGCGCTTGTTAATTTCCAGCGCCGAAGGCGAAAGAGACTTCCCCGTGGCATTCGCTGGGCAAACCTCCTGACAGCGATTGCACTGGATGCAGGCGTAGGCGTCCTGAATCAATGGCCAGGGCAAGTGTTCCAGGCGAGCGGCCCCGTATTGGACGATGCTTTCATCCTCAAAGTCAATTCTGGCCGGCAACGACACCGGCCACTGGGGCCTTCTTCCCGCCTGTTCCTCGGCTCCCACCTGGGCCAACTGCCGCGGCCTAATCAGGAAGTTCAACGGCGCGAAGAAAATGTGGATGTGTTTGCTGACCGCAAAATACGGCAAGAAGGCGAGGACCAAGCCCAGCGCCATCCAAAAGGATATGTGCCGAAGCAACGCCAGCGTCCCCGGAGAAACCCCTCTCCAAAGCAGACTGACTTGGCTGGCCAAGGGTTGCCATGGGTCGGGGCCGGTCAGCCCCAGGGCAAAACTTTGCCCCAGAAATCTCGACCCGACGTGCAGAAGAATAAACCCTGCCACAATGATGGAATCCCGCAGGATTCCGGGAGCGGCCCTCGGATCCAGTTTCGTATTGTCGAGGAAAGAGAAAATGCGCCTGCCGAACAACAGCCGCCGCGCGAGGAGCGCAGCCATTCCGATCAAGATGGCCACGCTGAGCAGGTCAGCGCCCAGGCGGTAGAGGTTTCCGACCCAGCCCCTCCCAAGAAAGACGAATCCCGGCAGGAACCCTTCCAGTACGTCTCCCGCGTTGACCAACACGTAGTAGCTGAAGCCCCACACCACGAGCAGGTGGGCCAAGCCCGGCCGCTTGCGGATCTTGAAGGTGGTTTTCTGGGACAGGACCAGAAACACGGCCTGCCAGAGGCGCTGGGGGATTTCGCGAGGCCGGAACTCTCCGACACCCCGGCGAATCACCCGGCGGATGCGATCCGCCGATCGCAGGGTCAGAGCCGCGGAGGCAGCGGCCGCAAGAACAAACAATACCTTCTCTACCAGAGTCAACATCCGGGCCCCCGTGACAATCCCACGGAATCCTTCCGCCGCCAAGAAAAGCAAGGCCCCAGATCAACGCCAGATGCGCTCATCCGGGGCCATGAAGCACACACCTCAGACACGGTCACAACAGCAGGGCAGCGCCAAGCCCCTCGCCTCCCCGGGCGGGTTCCTGCCTAACCCTCGCGAGGATACCACCGCCCTATTCCGGCGGCCAATCCGGACTCTCCGACCCGGAGCGCGTCCGCCGCTGACCTTTCGGTCAGCGTTCAGAAAGCGAGCTCGTCCCCCGGCACGCAGAGAGCAAGAGAGAGCCAGCAGCCGAAAGGGCGAGAGTCTTGCCCTATTGCAGGGTTGGATTCCTCGACGCGAACCAACCGGCCGCCTCGGCGGATGCTCCCCTTCCGAGGACTACTTGCCGTAGAACTCGCGCGCCACCTCGATCAGTTTGCGGTTCTCCTCCTTGCTCCCGATCGTCAGGCGCCACCAGCCGTCACTTTCATACATGGCCGGCTCCGAGCGCAGGATCAACCCTTTGTGCTCGGCAAAAGTTACAAAATCCTTTCCCTTCTTTCCCGTCGGGCCACCGTCCAACAGGATATAGTTGCCGTAGGAGTGGAAGACAACCAACCCACGGATTTCGCTGAGCGACTCCTCGAGGAACATCAGCTCGCTGTTGTTGTGCTTGACGCGCGCTTGTAGAGCTTCCGTGTCCTCCAGGGCCGCCAATCCCGCCCACATCGGGATCGTGCCCATGTTCCAAGGGATGAGGGTCGCGGCGATCTGGTCAATTACGGACTTGGCGGCCAGAATGTACCCGAAGCGTAACCCAGCCAGTCCATAGGCCTTGGACAGGGTGCGGGTGATGATCACGTTCTCGTATTTCCTGGTCAGCGAGACCTGCGAGCGCTCCAGCCCGGCGAATTCGACATAGGCCTCGTCGATCACCAGAGGCACACCGGTCTGGGCGATGCGCTCGAAGTCCTTGCTCTCCATGAAATTGCCGGTCGGGTTGTTCGGGTTGGCAATCACCACGGCCTTGGTTTTGGGGGTGATGGCGGCCAGAAGGGCGTCGGGGTCGAACAGCAACTGTTTGTTCTTGTAAACCATGGGCACCGAAACAAGCTTTCCCCCTACCACGATGCAGCGCAACCCGTAGATTCCGAAGCAAGGCGTGTGCTGGACGACTTCCTCGCCCGGTTGGACCAAGCTCCGCCAGATCATGTCGTAGATCTCGCTCGAGCCATCGCCCAGCATCACGTTTTGCGGCCCGTCGAGTCCGTTGATTTCCGCGATCTTGGAACGCACGACAAGCCCCTGGTCGGGGTAGCGGTTAGCCATGCGGGCGTACTTATTGATGGCCGCCAGAACCTTTTCCGAGGGCGGATTGGGGTTCTCATTGGACATCATGCGGTGCAGGCCCGGATCCTTCCAGGCCAGCTCGATATGATCGGAGATGTACATCTTCTGGCCCTTCATCCAGGGAACGTAGTAGTCCTCCATCTTCTTCTTGGGCAACGTAGGCATAGGGTCCTCTCCTATTGAAAAAGTGGCCGATGACAGCTATCAGGCCGCCGTCTTCCAGTTCCCTTCCCGTCAGAAGGGTTCGGGCTTCCGGAAAGGGTCTCCCGCACCCTTCCCTCCCCTCGCGGAAGGTCAGGAGGCAGCGACGGAACTCATTTCCCGGCGATACTGGCTGGCCTCCACCTTGAAAAGGTAGCGATCGCCTCGGTAGTAAGACTGAAGCACTTCAATGCACTCGCCTTGGGAAGTGTAGGCCAGACTTTCCAGGAACATGCAGGGCACATCGCGAGAGATGCGCAGTTTTGCCGCGATCGGTTGGGAGGGCCGAACCACCCGCAACGTCTGGATGGAGTGATGAAGATCGGCGTGGAACTGAGTGGTGAGCAGTTGGTACATCGACCCCTTGATCTCGACCTGCAGCAGCCCTCCGAAGCGATCCCAAGGATAATACTGTTTTTCCAGCAGAAAGGGGATGCCATCGGCGATACGCAGCCGTTCGACGACCACCAGCGCCTCCCCCGGCCGGACTCCCAGCTTCTCAGCGACCTCCGGTCCTGCGCGTGCCTTCTCCTGTGTGAGGATTCTGTCCTCGACCTCTACGTCCTTCAATTCGAAATCATCGACAAAGCTCGTCATCCGCCCCAGCTGGTGAATGGGCGAGAGGGCGCTTCGACGCTTGACAAAGGCTCCCACCCCGCGCTCCTTCTCGACCAGGCCGCGCTGGGCCAGGAGCGCAATCGCTTGGCGCACGGTATTGCGGTTGAGGCGGAAATCCCGGGCCAGCCGGCTCTCCGCGGGAAGCTTCGTTCCGACCGGGAACTGCCCGCTGGAAATCATCGACTCGGCCCAACTCGACAGCTGGACATAGATCGGCAGCGGGCTGGAACGGTCCGGGACGCCCGAAGGAATTGTATACATGTACGTACAATCGTACATAATTCCCGCGCCCCGGTCAAGCCGCCCCTCGGCTGAAAAACTGGAGGATCCCAGCGATCACAGGCTTGAAGGCCAAGAGATCGGGGGCCGCAGAGCCCGGCGGCGGGAACGGCCCCAAGGCTCCCTAGCCCCATAAGTGTGCCACGCGAGACACGCCATCGGCCCTTCGGGACGAACGGCGGTGTTCCTTTCCCCGAGGCCCTTGCCAACCCCCATACTCTGCACCTTCGCCTGGGTTCACGGTCCACAAGTCGGGGTTGGCTTGGGGCTCACCTCCCGCAGCGCACACTAACCCAATATCCCTATCAGGCCCACTCCCAGCGCAACCAGGACGGACCCGACCACCCGCATGGGGCCGCTGGATTCCTTGAAAACCAGGACACCAATTGCCGCCGCAATGACCACGCTGAATTCACGAATGGCCCCAGCGTAGGAGGCCGGCGTTCCCCGTTGCATGGCGATGAGAACCAAGCCGTAGGCCGCAACGGTCGTGAACCCCGCCAGGACAACAAAGTACCGCGAGCTGGACAGCTCGGTGGAAAGCCTCTTCCAGCCGGTGGAAAGTACCGCCAAGGGAGTTAGCCAGGCCCACGTGAGGGCAACATCCACATAGGTGTATAGGATCGGCGACGCGTGGCTTACGCCCACCTTGTCAATCGCGGTATAGATCGAGGTGGCCAGCCCGGCCAGAAGAGCCCAGCGCGGCGCGGCGCTCCTCAGCCTGCGGACCGGCTCGAGCCAAGAGCCCAGGCTTGGTAGGTTGCCAAGGTAGAGTCCGGAGACGATCACCAGCACGCCCAGAACCCCCCCGGGGGTGACGGATTCCCGAAGGATCAGCGTCGACCAGATCAGCAGCATGGCGGGGGCGCTGCCTCGGGCTAACGGGTACACCACCGAGAGATCCCCGTGCTGGTAGGCTTTGGCAATCGCCACAAAGTAGGCCGCATCAAAGACCGAGCTGATCAAGACGCAAGTCCAGGCAGCTCGATTGAAACCAGTCCGTACCAGCAGGACCACCGGAGAATAGAGGATGACCGACCATAGCAGCATCCACCACACAAAGGCCGGACGGTCCTGGGTGCGCCGCAAGCCAATGTGCGCGACCACATGAATGCAGGCCGAAAGGAGCAAGATCAGGAGATTCGCAAGGGTCATGGAAGGTCGTAGTCACTTGCCCAAGCCAGAGGGGCGAGGGAAGGGTAGGCGGATCGTCCCAGCCGGCCTGGATCCCACTGCGACGGAGGCCGTCTTACCCTATCGGCGCCTGTTTCATCGTCGCAGGGATGCCAATTCCCAGGATCCGACAGAGGGTCGGCGCAATCTGAAGTTGATAGGCCAATGACCCCATGGCTCCTTTTCCCTCGCCGCCAACCTCAAGAACGTAGAGGGGCACGCGGCGGTTGCCTGGATCCTTGCCTCCATGGCTGCGGTCGGCGGTGATCCCATGATCGGCCGTGACCAGCACGGTGTAGCCCATCTCCTTCCATCGCGGGATCAGGTCCGCAAGGATGCTGTCTTGAAGGATGGCGTTGTTTCGATACTCCGGCGAGTCCGACCCATGGGTCGCGCCCGCGTAGTCCATGCCCATCGGATGAACCAGCAGGTAGTCCGGCTGATATCGGTAGGCCAAGCTGGCTCCGGCGCCAAACACCTCGCGGTCCGGGGTCGCATCCTCGGTGTAGAAGCGGCCGTGCTGAATCAACTGGGAGGGGTCGTCAACCTCGCGATCCGCCACGTAGTCGTAAGGAGCGCGAACATACAGCTCCGAGAACCAGTAGTAGGCGGCGGCGCCCGTCGTGCGACCGTTCCTCACAGCCTGCTCGAACACGTTCGGCATGGTCGAGCGCCGGACGACTCGATTGTTGGTGACCCCATGCTCGCTCACGGGAACCCCGGTGTGCAGGGTTTCGTAGAGCGGACGAGACACGGTGGGCAGCTCCGCCTGGAGGGTGTAGCGGCTGGCTTGCTTGCGTTCGACCAAATGCTCCAGATATCCCATGGACTGCTCGGCGACGTCGTCCCTCAGTCCGTCCGACACCACCATTAGGACCTTCCCCATGACAACCTCCTCAAGGCTGTCCGGCCAATTCGTGAAATGGCGCCACGGCGCCCCTTCCCGGCCGGGCAGAAACCCGGCGCCGCGACCCAGGCCCAGAGGATCCCGTCGCCCTGGTCCGTCCCAGCAAACCCTTGAACCTTCTCGGGCCTCGGAACGGTAGGGGCTCCCCAGGAAGCTCACGGCCAAGCCCGCTTGGCAGCATTGCCCGTTCATGGCCGAGTTCGAAGTCGCTCAGGAGGATCAGTTCCCTTGATTGTTCCCCCCAGCCGCGCTGTTCCCAGGAATCAAGAGGGCTCGGTCCGACTCGCCCCGAGAATCCGCCAAGAGAAACAGGCGTCAAAGGGGCTGGCTCAGTCCCTACGCTGCGCCAGCCCCTGTTGAGACTGCTCAGATGCGGGCAAGCCCCGGAAATTGCCTCGCCTACCCCATCTGCTGGATCACTCTGCACAAAGAGTGCCCCCCTCTGGGCCGGAGGAGGTCACCCGCCGACCCAAGAGGCCTTCCCGAGATAAAAGGGAGGGTTACTCGGCAGGGATCTCCTTGAACAGCAATTCCACGTTGACGCCCTGGCTCTTCCGGTAGGCATTGAACCCGAAGTAGATGATCGCCGCCAGGACGTACATCGCCAGCATGAACACCATCGAAACGGCGTTCCCCCAGCCGATCCCATACAGCGCACTTCCGCTGGCGGTCGAGGGGTCCCAGAACCATACGACCAGCAGCCAGTCGAGGAAGCCCAAGAAGACCAAACCCGCTGCGGTGATCAGCGGCATCTCCTCTCCGGCAAAGATCCTCCTGGCCACATAGTAGGCCACCCAGATCAGCATGACGGCATTGACCACCGAGAGCAGGGCGATCAAGCCGGCGCTAATCCACTGGAGAGGTGTGCCCGGAACAGCCGGGAGGGTCATCACCACGGAAGACCCCAGCTTGGCGCAGAGGTAGATCAGGTAAACCGCAAACAGGATAAACAACACCGTCAATATCCAGGCTACCCATTTCGGGACCTTGTACTTGGCAACCGGCGAACCTCGGAACATGTCCTTCTGGCGCCAAGGCAAGATCGTGCCGGCCACGGTCGACCCCAGGAAGGTGATCGCGATGACCACGGTGGCGTCGAGCGTGACACTCTTGAAGTTGACTACGTTGTAGGCGTAGAGGAACGAGATGACTACCGAAGGGATCACCATTAAGAGCAAGGCGTTAATGGGGGTCTTGGTCCGGGTCTCAACCTTCGACACCCATTCGGGGAGCATGCGGTCAAAGGCCGCCGCAAAAATGACCCGCGTGGAACTCAGGAAGAGGGTCCCCGACCAGCCGAACCACCACAGGCTCATCAGCAGGATGACCAGGAATTGAATCACCGGGCTTTGGACCAGGAAGACCGCAAAAAGCGCGGGGTAGGGCCAGAAGGGCAGCGGCGGCGCCGTGGTGGTGTAGCCAAAAGTGTAGTTCCAGAAGGCCCCGTTAGCGCTGTTGAAGAAACTCCAACCGATCGTCTTGGCGATCAGGACGAAGAACAGCAGCGCCAATGCCGTGGTCACCACGATGGCTGCGGCCATGCTCCAGAAGTTGCGCCGGTAGTCCGATGCCCCACGAACCTCACCATACAGCGTGGCCCCCCAGTTCGGCCACAGGTTGAAGAAGGTGATCAGGGGGACGATCGCCAAGGTCCCAGCAGCGAACAGCATGTGGAGCGGACTGGCCACGGTCCCCGCCGTCTTACCCGCCGCCAGGGTAGCCTGATAGAGGTCCGTGCCCGCCTGCGATCCAAAGAGTCTGGGCGCAAACTCGTTCAAGCCGTTGACGAAGGCCTGATGGCTCCCAAAGAGAAGGAGCAAGAACACACCGGCCAACCCCACCAAGCCTCCCCAGAAGCAGACCTTCTGCACCCGGGCGTACCATTTCATGCCCACCCCGACGTAGATAAACACGATCAGGCATACCACCAGCATGCCGACTAGCGACCCGATGTTACTCGTGGTGAACCATAGGGCCGCGTCTTTAAAGCCGAGGACGCCCAGGATCGGGGTGAAGAACTCATAGTTGAGCATCTCGCCGTAGAGCGGGGTCCACAGCCAGAGGATGAACCACCAGCCGGTCACGGTCAGGATGAAACCGACCGCGCGGCCGAGAATCCGGCTTTGCCAAACATAGTCCCCGCCGGCACGCGGCATCACCGAGATGAGGCTGGCATACACGATCACCTCAAAGACCGTGAAGGCCGCGCCGATGACGACAGCGGTCGCCAGGTTCCCCTGGAAATAGTAGCAGTAGGAGAAAATGAACAGGCCCAGGGTGATCAGGTTGATTGAAAACGTAGCGTAAATGAAGGCATCAAAGATCGACCAGGCACGGACTAAGCCCGATGCCTTGCGCACGAAAAGGGTTGCTTCGCTCATTGAAAGACTCCTCTTGAGGATCCGCCCGGCCTCCCCCCCTCAGGTCACGGGCCTACAACCCAATACCCCTTCAGGCTGCTCCCGCAGCCTCCTCGTTGCCGTTTCCTCAACCTTAGAGTGTTCGGTTATCCCCCCTTTCCAGGATCCCATTCCGCCCCGAGGCCGCCGCGCACATTAACCGGCCAGCGCAAAGCCTCCCAATCTGCGGTACGGAAGCCGACTGTCCTCCTGTTGCCTCTTACCCCGTGACCAACAGATAGGTCCCGATTCCCTTGGGTTTCAATTCAATGACGGCCCCGCAGAGCATCCCCTGCTCGTACATGCTGCCCGCGTTGATGCAGAGGGTTCGCCCGTACTTGCGGGTTCCCTTGCCCTCATGGATGTGACCAAACAGCCCGAGCAGAGGCCGGTACTTGTCGATCACCTCCATAACCGCCGTGCTGCCCACGGGCACGAGCGACCGTCCGCCGTAGGCCGGGCGCATGTCCTTAGTCAACTCGGGAGCCTCGTCCAAGCCGCTCCCGTACGGAGGCGCATGCAGGTTGAACACCGACTCCGGAATGTCGTGAAGCTGGGCAATGAGCGCGTCAATCCTCTTGCGCAAGGCCTCTTCGCTCTCCTCGCGCGGAGTATTCCAAGGGGTGGGGTCCGTCCAGCCGGAACTGATCATCTCGTGGTGTTCATCCAGCTCCGTGCGCTGACCTTCCACGCTCCTCACGTGCTTGGACTGGGCGATGACCGCATCGATTTCAAACATGTCATCGTTGCCAGGGCACACGTAGCAACTCACCCCGCTGCCCTCCAGCTTAGCGTCAGCGGAGTCCATCCACTCCTGCATCGTGCGCACGGTCTCCTTGAGGAACAACTGGTCGGATGCCCCAGGGGTATTCGAGATGGAGGCCACTTCGTCGGGGTTGGTGACATAGGGATAATAACCGCGGTTCTTGATCGTCTTCACCATGCTGTCGACGGCCTCTTTTCCTTCCAGCATGGTTTCCTGCTCGAGCAACGTAACCTTATACCGGTCCTTGCCCTGAGCGATGATGGGAATAATGGCCTTGCCGGTCATGTCCCCCCCCAGGATCAGGATATTCGCCTCGTAGAACTTCGCCGCGTTGATAAATTTCCTCCAGCAGACCTCGGAACCGTGCACATCCGTGGCGAAGAAGATTTTGGTCAATTGGCCTCCCCACTCTTTCCCGTCCCCAGCGACAGCACTAACCCCATCCCGGCCTCGCCGGTGCGCCCGGGAAAACAAAGCAGGCCGTCCGCCCCGTCCCCCCCGCAGGAAGCCCGGGGACCGGTCAACCTGCGACCCTCGCCCCACCTCAGCCAGCCTGCCCCGCTTCGGACTAAGCGACCGCCCTGCATGATCTTGACACGATTCGGCTTTCTCACCCCCAAGGCGCCTACTCGCACGGCCTCCCAGGCCGCCGCCTAGCGACTCAGCGAGGTCCGGGCCATCTCGTGGGATCGCGCCGCAACCCGCCCGCCGCAGTCTTAACGCTCACCCAGGATCCAGCTCGATTGTGCCGGGAAGGACAGCGGGACCTCGCTTCCGATCGCCGGCAGGGCCAGCCCTCGGGTATTGAGGACATCCAGGGTGACGACGGACTCCCCCAACCGGATCACCATGCGAACCACCGAGCCCAGGAAAGCCACGGCATCGACCTTCCCGGTGAGATGATTCTCGCCCTCCAGCGTCCCCAGATGCAACTGCTCCGGCCGGATCATCACCGTGACCGACGAGTCCGTTAGCTGGAGGGGCGTCGTGGTGACAAACTCTTGCCCATCAAAGGCCAACTTCCCCTTCGCCGCGTCGACCACGCGGCAACGAAGCTGATTGAGAGTCCCGACAAAGCCGGCCACAAACGGGGTGGCCGGGTAGTTGTAGATCTCGAACGGCGCCCCCACCTGCTCAATCCTTCCTGCGCTCATGACCACCACACGATCCGAAAGAGAAAGGGCCTCTTCCTGATCGTGGGTCACGTAGATGGTGGTGATCCCTAGTTCGCGTTGGATGCGCCGGATTTCAAAGCGCAGCTCCACCCGGATCTTGGCATCCAGGGCCGAAAGAGGTTCGTCCAGCAACAAGACCTGAGGCTTAATCGCGAGCGCCCGCGCAAGGGCTACGCGCTGCTGTTGACCCCCCGAAAGCTGGTAGGGGAAACGGTTGCCCAGTTCGGGCATGCGAATCGTTCCCAGCATTTCTGCTATCCGCTCCTGAACCTCCTTTTTCGGGCGGCGCGTCACGCGCAAGCCGAACCCAATGTTGTCCCCCACGGTCATGTTCGGGAACAGGGCATACGATTGAAAGACCATCCCGACGTTGCGCCGGTTCGGGGGTCGAGTGGTGATGTCGAGACCGTCGAGCTCGACCCGGCCCTTCGTGGGAAGCTCGAATCCGGCCACCATGCGCAGAGTTGTGGTCTTGCCGCATCCGCTGGGCCCCAGGAACGTCACCAGTTCGCCCTTTTCGATGTCCAGGTTGAAATCCTGGACGGCGGCAGTCTGCGCGAAGTCTTTGCTCAAGTGGGAAAGACGCAGAAACGGCATAGGATCCTCAATACCTAATGGCCAGCGGCCACTTGGGCGCCCCCCGGGGCACCCCGCCCAATGAATTGCATGATCCCCATGGCAGCCCAAGTCAAAGCGAAGCTGATAATGGCACAGGCGGATGGCTCGTAGGCCTTGGTTTGGCCCAGCAGCGCCATGTAAGGCCCAAAGGCGGGTTTATCGAGCCATTGAGCCAGCGTGTACTCGCCCATGACAATGGCGAAGGTCAGGAAGGAACCGCTCAGGACGGCAACTCGGATGTTCGGGAAAATCACACGCAGCATGATCGTCAGCCAGCCTGCCCCCAGGCTCTGGGCGGCCTCGGTGAGGACCAGAGCATCGATCGCCCTCAGTCCGGTGTCCACCGCCCGGTACATATAGGGCATCGACATGATCGTATATCCGAAGATCAGCAGCAGCGGGCTGTTGACAATCGGGAGGGGCGGCCGGCTAAACGTCCGCACCAGGCCGTAGACGAGCACAATTGCTGGCACGACGAAGGGAAGCAGGGTGAGGTACTCCACTACCGAGCGAACGCTGGGCAGCCTGAGCCGCACCCAATAGGCGGTCGGGACGAAAAGCACGACCCCAACGACAATCGTCGAAACGGCCCAGACGACCGATGCCAAGAAATTTATCCTGAAATTCGGGTCCGAGAACACATCCGCATAGGCCTTGAAGCTCAATACGTTCAATTTGGCCTGCAAGGAAAATGCGAAGGTGGCGACCAAAGGCACAAAGAAATAGATCACGCCCAGGGCAATCCAAAGCCAGGACCAGAACGTTCCCCGCCTCATTTCAACCACCTCTCGCTCTGCCGCTGGAGAACGGTGTAGCCCGTGATGCAGACGGTCATAATCACCAGCATCCCCAGGGCCATCGCATACCCGGCGCCGGCGGACATGCCGCCCACATCGCCCGAAAGTTGATCGCCGATACGCAGGGTCACCAGGCTAATTACGCCGCCCGTGAGGGCATAAGCGGTCGCATAGGCCCCGAAGGCGTTCCCAAAGAGTAAGATCGCGGTCCCCAGGATCGAGGGCGTCAGAATCGGAAGGGCGACTCGACGCCAGTAGTCAAAAAAGCTGCCTCCCAGGTTCTCTGCGGCCTCGCGCCATTCCCGCCGCAACCCATCGATAGCCGGCGTGATGATCAAGACCATCAAGGGAAACTGGAAGTACATGTAAACCACGCTGAGTCCCAAAATACTATAAAGGCTGAATCCCATGTCGTACAGATTAATCCCGATAGAATTGAGGAGTTCGGTCACCACTCCCACGCGCCCCACCGAGGCGATGAATGCAAACGCCAGCGGGATCCCGGCGAAGTTGGAGGCCACCCCGCAAAAGGTCATCATGCTTGAGCGCACGAAGGAGGGCAGCCCACCTCGAACCGCCGCGTACGCCAGCAGGAAGCCGAAGATCGCGCCTCCCGCCGCCGTGTACAGGCTGATGCGAAGGCTGATCTCGTAAGCCCCCAGGATGAACGGATTGCTCAGGCCCAGGATGTTCGCGAAGGTGAAGTGCCCCGCATTGTCCTGAAAGCTGCCGATGACCAGAGTGGAGGACGGGTAGACCAGGAAAAAGAGGATGAACAGGAAGAAGGGCATGACCCCAAGCCATGCCCAGGACCATCGGTGGGGGGCGGGACGCGCCCCGAGCGTGTCCCGCCCCGTCGCTGTCGAGGAAGTCACAGGCAAACCTGGTTAGTGAACAGTTACCCCGACCGCACTATCCCACCCCGAGGTGATGGTCGTGCTCTGTGCTGCGATCTGAGCCAGGGTGGGGATCACAGCAACACTGTAGGACGAAGCCGATGGGAGCATGCTCAGGACGTCGGAGGTAACGAGGTTGCGGCTAACCAAGTCCGCGAACCGGGCCGGATGGGCAAAGCCGCGCAGGTAGTCCATTTGGCCCTCATCCGAGAAGAGGAACTCCAACCACAGCTTCCCGCAGTTCGGATGCGGCCCGTAGGCGCTGAGGGCCGCGACATAAGGACCTTCGATCGTGCCGTCACTCGGCACAACCACGGTAATGGGCGGGTTGCCCGCCGCCGAAACTTCGTCTCCTACCGCATTGTAGTCCCAGCGCAGGAGAATTGGGGTCGCGCCCTGAGCCACCTCAGCGAGATGGCCAATGACCGGGACGAAGTTGCCCTCTTTGTTGAGCTTGGCGAAGAAATCGAGCCCGGGTTGCGCATTGTCGAGCGATCCGCCGTTCGCTAACGCCGATGCCCAAACGGCCATGATCGCCTGGTTGGAACCCTTGGGGTCACCCGCGAGAGCGACCATGCCCTTGTACTCGGGCTTGAGCAGATCGGCCCAGGAGGTCGGGACATCCTTCACAACCTTGGTGTTGACCTCGAAGGTCATTACGCCGGCGTATTCCTCAGTCCAGTATCCGTTCGGGTCCTTGAGGGGAATAGTGTCCCAGGTTTGCACTTTATAGGGCGCAAACAGGTTACCGGACACGCCCTGCGGTCCAAAGGAATAGCCGACATCTACCACATCGGGAGCCTGCGGACCCTTGTTGCCCTCATTGGCCTTGATCGCGGCCAGTTCATCCGCGGAACTGCCATTCGGGTTCAGGTCGTTGATCGACACGCCGTACCTGGACCCAAACGTATCCATAATGGTGCCGTAGTCCGCCCAGTCGCGCGGGTCGGCGATGAGGGTAATCGTACCCTCGGCCTTGCACGCGGCGGCCAGCGTATCCATCGGGTTCGCAGTCGGGGCTGGCCCGGCGGTCGCGGGAACCACAACGGTCTCCACCATTGGCGCAGAGGTCTCCACCATTGGCGCAACGGCTGTGGCGGCTGGGGCGCAGGCGGCCAGAATCATGGCCATCGCCATAAGTACAAAAACCATCTTCTTGGCTGACATAGTCTAAATCTCCTCCTTGCTCAATTGGTCTTTCAGCGTTGAACCCTACAACGAATTGCCGCACCTCCCCCGCACATCGTTCCGCATCACGTGCGAGAGCAACCCTTGCTCAATAAGGAACTCAAGTGATTCGTCGGCTGGTGTCTCTCGACCTCCTTCCCCGCCATGCTGGGGACCAGCATCTTACGACCACCCCCTCCGGTCTCTCAGCGTGGGGTTGAGTGTATATCCATTGCACTTTCTTAGCAACTGTCCGGTTCTCATATTTCCCGGCATCTAAGTGCCATCCGGAGTATTTCCATCGGAAAAAGGCGCCACCTCGCCCTCATCTCTCGCCCCAAGCCTATCCGCACTTGATCCGGTGCACCGCGAGAGGCTCTCTCGTGTGACGGGGCCGGGCCCACCCGAGGCCAGAAAGGATCAGGCCGCCGCCACTTTGGCCGCCTTCAAGCGGCTCGAGCAGAAATCCTCCACACCTTGGACCGCCTTGGAGAACTCCCCCACCGTGTAGATCGTCGCCGGGTGGGTGTTGAACTGATCCAGTGCCAAGCCATTGGGCTCATAGGCCTGCATGGTATAGGGCATCTGGTAGATCTTCTCCAGGGTCGATTCGGGAATCGGATCCTCAATGGCCCCCTCGCGAAATTCCAGCTGATCCCCCAGGGCGAACATCGGCTCGAGGGCATAGGGTGGCAGGGTGTAAACAATGTCGCCCCCCGCCAGTTCCTGGATATCCCAGAAGCGCTGCTTGCCATTGACCAGCGGCCCAGGCCGCACCGAGCACAGCAGCATCTTGCTGGGGTAGGCACCTTCCTTGAGCAGCTGGTAGGCGCGCTTGAAGACCCCGAGGCCGAACCATCGCCGGTCGGCCTCGGTCCAGTTGACATGATAGTAGGCGGCCTGCTCCCAGATCACCTCGCGCTCGGTGAGCCGCCCCAGCATGTGAGTGATCACCGCCCGCCAGCGGGAAAGGTCGACCTTGTTCTTCTTGGCTTCCTCCACGCCCTCCTGCGCCGCGCGGGCCACCGCCATGATCTGGGGCAGGGTGAAGCAGGTAGTCACGTTGGTAGAGATGGCCTTGGACGTCAGGTACTTGACTACTTCAGGGCCCTGCTGGCTGGCCGGGACCTTGATCATCACGTTCGGGGAGATCGCGTGCAACTCGTCCGCTTGGGTCCGCATCTGGTCCACCTCGGTGAACAGGCGCGGATCCAATTGCCCCGAGATCCACCCAAACCGCCCCGCGGAGGCCTCGAAGATGGGCGACAGCATCTCGGCTCCGCGGCGAATCGCTTCTTTATATGTAATCCACCACAGCTCCTTCAGCGTGATCCCCGGCGTGGAACGGATCTTGTCGTCCACCCACTTCTCCCAAAAGCTTGGATCGGACTTGATGGCGGCCAGCGAGAGCGGAGGGTTTGTCGTGCACCCGCGGATGACGCTGCGTGGCATGTCTTCCCAGAGGATCAGGCGCTTGAGCTGGGCCTCCAGCTCCTTCTTCTGGGCGGCCGGAGCCGCTTCGACCATCTTCTTCACCCACGAGTTGAAGATCAGGGGAGACGAGTCCCACCAGATCTCCATGTCGGGATTGGTGTTCTGCAGTCTTTCCACCACACTCTCAGACATTTCCTTTTCCTCCTACGCTTTTCCTTACCCCTCCGGAAGAGGGTGGTTGTCCGCCCAATTCTCCCGGCACATCAGAACCCGCGAGAATCTTACTACTTGCTACGCCCGAATTCGCTCCCCTTTGGGGTCCCAAAGGGGCTCGCGTTCCACCCGGGCTTTCAGCCACTCTCCGAACAATTCCACCTCCAGGTCCGTACCCGCCTTGGCCAGTTCCGCGGGGAGGTAGCCGTAGGCGATGCTCCTGCCCACCGAGTATCCGTAGCCACCCGAGGTGATCCAACCCACCACCTTGCCCTGGCTGCGAATCGGCTCATTGCCCAGGGCCACGGAGGCTGGATCGGCGATCGTAAGGCAACACAGCTTTTGCCGGCCGCCCTCGGCCTTTTGCTTGACGAGCGCCTCCCTGCCCAGGAAGTCGCCCTTGTCCAGCTTGACTGCAAAGCCCAGACCCGCCTCGTAGGGCGTATAGTCCGGGTTGATGTCGGCCCCCCAATAGCGGTAGCCCTTCTCCAGGCGCAGGCTCTCAATGGCCCGGTACCCGGCGGCAACGATGCCCTGGGGCTCGCCAGCTTTCCAGAGCGTATCCCACAGCCGGCGGCCATACTCCATGGGGCAGTAGAACTCCCAACCCAGTTCGCCGACGTAGGTTACCCGCAAGGCCAGCACCGGAACATCCCCTACCGCAATGCGCTTCGACGTCATGTAGGGGAAACCTTCATTGGAAACATCATCCTGGCAAACCGACTCCAGCACCTTCCGGGCTTTCGGACCCCACAGCCCGATGCACGCATAGGAAGAGGTGGCATCCTCCACCCACACCCCGCCCTGCTCCGGGATGTGCAACTGGATCCATCCTAGGTCATGCTGGCCAAAGGCAGTTCCCGTCACGATGAGAAAGCGTTCCTCGGCAATGCGGCTGACGGTGAAGTCGCACTCAATCCCTCCGCGCGCATTGAGCATGGACGTGTACACGACGCTGCCGACCGGCTTATCCAAGTCGTTGTCGCACAGATACTGCAGCAGCTTAAGGGCCCCCGGCCCGCGCACTTCAATCTTGCTGAACGAACTCTCATCGAAGAGACCAACCCGCTCCCGGGTTCCCAGGTGCTCCACCTCGATCGCCGGAGACCAGAACACGCGGGCCCAGCCCTTGGCCTCATAGCCACGCCTGGCCTGGCCTTCATACGAGCGGTACCAGTTGGGACGCTCCCAGCCGAACTTTTCGCCAAAGCTGGCCCCCAAGGCCCGTTGCGATTCGTACGCCGCGGAGAGACGCAGGTTGCGGACCGATTCGCGTTCCTCTCCCGGGTAATGGATGTCGTAGTACTTGCTGTAGGTCTCAATGGTCCGCGCCACGATGTAGTCGCGGCTGGCATAGTTGGGCCCGAAGCGGCGCACATCGAGGCGCCACGTGTCCCATTCGGGAGTCCCGTCAATGATCCATTCGGCCATGGCCTTGCCGATCCCGCCCGCTCCCGCCAGGCCGTGAGCACAGAAAGCGCAGGCCACCCAGAAGCCCTTGACGGAGGTCGGGCCCAGCAGGAACTCGCCATCCGGGGTAAACCCCTCCGGCCCGTTCAGTAGCTGGACAATCTCCGCGCGTTCCACGGCGGGCACGCGAAGGATGGAGTTCTCCATGAGCGGAGTAAACCGGTCCCAGTCGGGAGGAAGCAGCTTGAACTGAAAGTCGTCCGGGATGCCTTCCAGCCCGTACGGCTCGGGCTTGCGCTCGTAGCCGCCCGTCACCAGCCCCCCCACTTCCTCCCGCCAGTACACGAGCAGGTCAGGGTCGCGCAAGGTAGGGAAGTCGTGCTGCACGCCCTCGATCGGTTTGGTGATCAGATAGAGATGGGCCATGGGCACAATCGGCAGGGTGATCCCCACCATGCGCCCAATCTCTCCGCCCCACTGGCCGGCCGCATTGACCACAACCTCCGCCCGGATGGATCCTCGGGCGGTGATCACTTCATCCACCCGTCCATTCTTGAGGTGAATCCCCGTCACCTTGGTCTGGGTGAAGAAGCGCGCGCCCCGGTTCTTGGCGCCGGCCACCAAGGCCATGGTCAAACCAGTTGGATCAATCGACCCGTCCGTCGGCGTGTACACCGCTCCCAGCACTCCCTCCAGGTTGATCAAGGGAAAAAGCTTCTTGGCCTCGCTCGGCGTGATCAGTTCCAGAGGCATGCCAAAGGAGCGGGAGTAGCCCATCTGTCTTTTCAGCTCCTCCATGCGCTCCGGGGACGAAGCAAGCCGGATTCCTCCAACTTGGCGCCAGCCGGTATCCTGTCCGGTCTCCTGCTTGAGCCGCCCGTAGAGTTCGGCGCTGTACTTCATCATGCGGGTGAGATTGAAATCGGAGCGCAACTGGCCCACCAGACCCGCCGAATGCCAGGTCGAGCCGCAGGTCAGCTCGCCTCGCTCGAGCACAACCACGTCCTTCCAGCCCATGAGGGTGAGGTGGTAGGCAATGCTGGCCCCCCCCACTCCCCCCCCAATGATCACGACACGGGCATGCGACGGGAGTTCAGAAGACATCCCCAACCTCCTTGAGTCATGAGGTCCAGCAATGTTCCCTCAATGCTTGTTCCAATTGAGGCAAATGCTTGCGGGGCCGCCCCTCGAGGAGACGCACTTCCCTCGGCGCCGCTTTCGAACGCAGCGGCCGCTGGGCCGCCGAACCGATTGGTCCTCGCACTCCATCTCCCAGCGAACGGTGTCGGCCCCTCCGGCCTGAAGCACCTGCGATTCCCCATCCCCTCGATGCGAGCACCCTCTGCGATGACGCCCCTTCCACAGAGCTCGTCTTCGGATCCGCGCGATCCCTTGCCGGGCCGGCCCCAGGATACCTTGCTCCCAGGAGGGGACCCAGCTCCTCTCCGGCGGCTCCGTCCGCCTAGCGCTGCCAGGGCGAGCCGACCTGAGCCATCTCCTCGACAATGTCGTAGGAGGAGATCACTCCCAGGGGGACGGTTTCGGTTTCCTGAGGATCGACCACGACCAGGCGATGATGATGGTGCTGGATCATCTTGTTGGCCGCATCGCGCAGGCTGGCATTCGAATGGATGGTGAGCATGGGGTGCATGGCCTCGCCCGCCGTGCGGTCGACTTGCTGGCTTTCACAAAAGACCAGCAGGTCCAGCCCGCTCACCACACCCAAGGGCCGTCCCAAAGAGTCCACCACGATCACCGAGCGGTAATGAGCGTCGGTCATGCCTCGCGCGACGGCATGGAGCGGGGCTTCTTCTCGGCAGATGAGCATGGAGCGGGACATGACATCGGCCACGCTGCGCCTTTCCAGACCGCGTTCGAGGACCATGCCCGCTACCAAATCGGAGGCGGAAAGCACTCCGACCAGCTGTCCGCCCTCCTCCACTACCAGATGGCTCACGCCCAGGCGCCGCATCACACCGGCCGCCTCGCAGGCCGAGAGCTCTGCCTTCACCCGATTGAGCGGTGTCGTCATCAGCTCTCCCGCTGTCATCTTGCGCATGGCCGCCAAGCTTTCGGAGTTGCTGGAAAGCCACTCGCCCGCCAGGAGATCGAAATCCGTCAAGATGCCGACCGGCGACCCCGTCCCGTCCGAGACCAGCAAGGCGTGGACGTGAAATTGACCGAGAAGCTGAGCCACTTCGCCCAAAGTGGCGTCCTTTGCGCACGTGATCAGCCCCCGATGCATGAGATCGCGAACGGTCTTATCCATGGCGTCCTCTCCCCCCAAGGAGGTCTGGCCGCTGGAGCCAACGGCAGCCAGCGACTACTCCACCTCATCCACGTCCTTGTACCACTTCACCCGGTCGCCCACCCGCGACCGCAACCTCCAGGCCATTGTCTTTGGCTCGGACTCAATAGCCGCCAGGGCTCTCTGCACCTGCGCAACAACCTGGCTCTTGTGCTCCGCCTCCAATTGGGCGCAGCCCGAGGCCAGCTGAGCGACCTTCTGCAGGTTCATGGTGACCGTTCGCCACAGACCCCAGTCGGAGGCGCACAGCCGGGAAATGTGGGCCATGTTGATGGTCTCGCTGTCGCTGGCGCCAAAGGGATGCTCCAGAACCAGCATGATCGTATCGATGATGTCTTTCTCGTTGATACGGAATATTTGCATTTTCTCGAGGAACATTTCCGCCAGTGGAATCGTCGGGCGGTCGATGTCGAGTCGGCCTGCCCAGGAGATGACGTGGCTGAAATCCAGGCGATCGTAAAACACATCGACGTGCAGGCCCAGTCTCGGATTGTCGAAGATGGCCCGGGCTCCTTCGGAAACCACGAAGACCTCGCGGTTGTCAGAGTATCCCAGTCCGGCCATCAAGGCTCGCACCCCAGCGGCCTCTCGGCCATAGGCCGCGAAATCGATATCAGTGTAGGCCCGACCCAGCTTCTCCTGAAGGTAGCCGTACTTTGGACAGTGGAGTTGAAACGCGAGGGACCCGAGCACCCGCATGACGACGTGTGCCTCTTGCCCTGCCGCTATGATGCGCTGCAACTCGCTCTCAAAGCGAGCGCGATCCGTTGCGTCCTGCGGTGCCATGGCAAGCTGGCCACTAGTCATAGGCAGGGGCCTCTCTCCCGGTACCCGGCTCGAACGGGAAGATTATACAATGGAGCGCAAAAGAGCGCAAAAGGCTTCATCCCCGAGCACCAAGCGTCGTTCCCCGGCCCCGGCCATGCTTGAACTTGGAAATAATCGCTGAGCCCCATGATCAAGAAGCAGAGGGGCGGGTACCTCAGATGCCTTCTCAAAGAGGAACAGGCCAAATACCCAGCCATTTGACACCCTGCCCATCCTCCGGCATAATCGAGGCTCTGGCCAAAGAGGTCAATAGAAACCCTCAAGATTCGCTCATAATCCGCCAATGATGTACACTTTCCGCTAGGGAGATACGCTCACTTGCTCCATTGCGGGGGTGGATGAAGTGACTGAAACCGAGCCGAGCCTCATCCCGGCCCAACGGCGGAAACTGATCTCCGAGTACCTTCAAATCCACCAGGTCGCGCGCCTTTCGACCCTCTGCGACCTGTTGCGAGCCTCCGAAGCCACCGTCCGCCGCGACCTGGAATGGTTGGAGACGCAAGGCCTGCTGGAAAGAACTCACGGCGGGGCGACTCTCTCCCAGCGCCTGCCCCGCGAACCGGGCTATTTCCACAGTGCCCTGGCTCACCCGGACGAAAAAAGATGGATCGGGAAGGCGGCCGCCGCCCTAGTCGAAGAGGGCGATATGGTCTTCCTGAACAGCGGCACCACGACGACCGAGGTCATCCGCAACCTTCGGGCGCGGCCGGATCTCTCCCATATCACCGTCATCACCAGCAATGTCACCGCGGCCAGCGAGGCACGCGATGCCGCTTTCGAAATCCTACTGCTGGGTGGAACCTTTCGTCCCCAGTCCAATGCCACCGCAGGCCGCTTCGCCATTGGGGTGCTGGAGCAGGTGTACGCCAACAAAGCTTTCATCGGGGTCGACGGCATCAGCTTGAAGTTCCACTGCACGACGCCCGCCAGCGCAGAGGCCGAGATTGCCAGCACGATGATCGAGCGCACACGGGGCTTGGTGTCCGTGGTTGCGGATCACAGCAAGTGGGGAGTGGTCTCCAACTTCGAGCTGGCGAAGATCGATCAGATCCAGGCTCTCATCGTCGATGAGGGCCTGGGCCAGGAAGCCCGGGCCCAGCTGCAAGCTCGTGGGGTGACTCTCATCCTGGCCTGCCCCGAACCCGGGGCCGCGAGGGGGATACCCGCCAGGGAAGATCAGGAGAAGGCGCATGCCACAGTCCTCCAAGCAGGCTAAGAAGTCAACCCGGCTGTTCTATGCGACCGATGTCCACGGGTCGGAGCGGACCTTCCGCAAGTTCCTCAACGCGGGGAAATTCTACGAGGCCAGCGTGCTGGTCATGGGCGGGGATATCATCGGCAAGATGACGATCCCCATCATCAAGGAAGGGAACGGATACCGCGCGACGTTACAGGGAACCGTGCAGCACCTCACAACAGAGGAGGAGCTCAAGAAGCTTCAGGAAAGAATCGGGACCCTGGGCTTTTACTACAAGATCATGGAGGGAGATGAGTTCCGCGCGATCCAGGCGGACAAAGCCTCAGTGGATGCACTCTTCCACGACCTGGCCCGGCAGCGGCTCACCTCCTGGATCGAACTCGCGGACACCCGCCTCAAGGGAACGGGAATCAAGTGCTACATAACCGGCGGCAACGATGACTACCCCGACGTCCTGACGGCCTTGCAGGGCAATGCCGATGGCAGCGTGGTCGCCTGCGAGAGCAAAATCGTCTCTATTGACGGCACCCATTCCATGATGAGCATCGGGGCCAGCACTCCGACCCCCTGGAAGACCCCGCGGGAGATCCCGGACGAGGAGCTCGGGAAACTGATCGACGGTCTGGCCGCCCAAGTTTCGGATATGTCCCGCTGCATCTTCAACCTACATGACCCGCCCGTGGATTCGACCCTCGACACGTGCCCCGAGCTTGATTGGAACACCGATCCGCCCGCCCCAATTGTCCGCGCGGGGCAGCAGGTCATGTACGGCGCCGGCAGCCACTCCGTCCGGCAAGCGATTGAGAAGTACCAGCCGATGATGGGCTTGCACGGGCACATTCACGAAGCGACGGGGGTGGTCAAGATCGGCAAAACCCTATGCGTCAACCCGGGGAGCGAATACGGAGAGGGGATTCTTCGTGGGCTGCTGGCCAACCTGGCGAATGGCAAGGTCGAAAGCTACCAGTTGACCTCAGGCTGAGCCCGCGACGGTTGCCAGGAGGGGAGGGAGGTGCCTATCGGGAAGAAGGATTGCCTAGGGTGGATGCTCGGATTCGGGGCGTTCCGATTTCTAGTTCTTGGAGGTAGGTAACATGGCTACAGCAGCTGTTGGGGGAACCGAAGTATTCACCCGCAAGGCCTCCGGGCTGGTGCGGGTGATGTCTCCGTACTCCGCCTTCATCTACAACATCCTGACCATGGGCTTGATCTTCCCTTGGACTTACCTGGAGGCACCTGGAGCGCTCCCAGGCGGCAAACTTGTCTGGGGCATCCTGCTGGCCATGGTCATTGAGGTTCCTGTTGCCCTGGTGTATGTCTGGCTTTCGACAGCCCTGCCCCGCTCGGGCGGTGACTATGTCTTCCAAAGCCGTGTCTTCGGCGGCGGGCTGGCCTTCACGGTGGTGATGTCCGGGTTTGTCATCTGGATCCTGCAGTGGGTCGCACTTTCCGGATGGCTGTTTTCCTCCCTCGGCCTGGCGCCGCTCTTCCTGGGCCTGGGGGCCACAATGCACGTCACCTCCCTGTCGGTTGCCGGCGTCTGGTTTTCAGGCTCTACCGGCATCATCATTGTCAGCATCATCATGGCAGCGGTTGCAATGGTGCTCCTGGTCAGTGGATTCAAGAACTACGTTAACTTCCAGCACGTGATCTTCTGGGGGACGATCCTGTGCTTCGTGACCGTTTTCGTAGTGCTCTTCGCTACTCCGGCCAGCCAGTTCATCACCCGCTTGAATGCCTTCGCCCAGGCCACCGGCGCAGGCGCCAACTTCTACCAGACGGCCACGGCAGCGGCCCTCAAGGCCGGCGTGGCCCTCCACCCTCCCTTCAGCCTGCTGGCGACGCTGCTTATCGCGCCGATCGCCTGGACCTCCTTGCAGTGGGCCACCTACTCGGCGGAGCAGAACGGCGAGATCAAGGATGCCCGCAGCTTCAAGTCGCAGGCCTTTATCTTTGTCGGTTCCTTGATCGTCACTGGGCTGCTCTTGGCCCTGCTAGCGTATGCTCTGGAAAGGGTGGCCGGAGATCCGTTCCTTTATGTTGCAGGCGCCGGCGAGTGGTCGGGTGTTTCTGCGGCTACAATCAACGGTGTCTTTTTGTGGCCTCCGATCCTGGCGGTGGCAATGACTGCCAGCCCGATCATTGTGATCATCATTGCCGCCGGCTACCTCTTGAACAGTTTCCAGATCTTCTGCAACTGCTACATCGGCATGACCCGCATCATGGTAGCTATGTCCCTCGACCGTCTGCTGCCCGAGTGGTTCAGCAAGGTGAACGAGCGCCTGCATACCCCTGTCAACGCCCATCTGGCCTATTTCCTGGCCAGCCTCCCGATCATCCTGGGGTACAACCTGGTTACCCAGCCGTTCTCCTGGGCCTACCTCACCCTGGGGGTGACCTTCGGCTGCGGCTACGTGTTCATCTTCACCTGCCTGGCCGGGGCACTCTTTCCTTACCGTGCCAAGGAGGTCTATGATGCCTCGCCGGGCTCCAAGTACAAGGTTTCCGGTTGGGTGGGCGTCCTCTTCACACTAATCGGAGCAGCCGGCTTCGTCTGGCTCACTTGGGTCCTTTCCCCGCAAGCGTTCAGCCAGTCCTTGGTGTTGAGCTGGATAGTCCGCATCGGCTCGATTGTTGCCGTGATCGCGTTCCTCTACCCCATGCGCCATCATTTAGTGGAGTGGCTAAACGCCAAGCCGATGCCGTGGCTTGCTGCCCTGGGCATGCTGGGCGGCGGGTTGGGGATGGCCATGGTGATTGCCTATTTGCTCTCCCCGGCGCTGGGCGTGCTGGGCGCTTGGAACTTCACCGGCTTCCCAGTCCATCTCGTTCCCCAGATCATCGCCTTCGGGATCATCGTGATTTCCGCGGTCTGGTACGTCATCGTCAAACGAGCCCAGAAGTCACGCGGAATTGATGTGAATTACGCCTTCAAGGAGATCCCACCCGAGTAACCTGGCAGCCTACAGAAGTGGGGGCCCTGCGCAGGGCCCCCACTGGCGAATCTCGGCCTAATATGCCACCGCGTTGTCCCAAAGCTCGCCAGCTCGCCCTGGCGCTCTTTGGGTCATCGCGGTGCCTGCGGGAACGGTGGATCACGGAACCTTGTGCCCAAGGTTGTGACTCGCCTCGCTTCCAACTTTCAAATCTTCAGGGAGGAACACTATGAAAGACCAAGCCAGGGTTGTCGTTGTCGGCGGCGGAATCATGGGGGTGAGCGTAGCCTACCACCTGGCGCAGCTGGGTTGGAAGGATGTCATTCTTCTCGAAAAAGGAGAGATTGCGAGCGGCGAATCGGGATGGGCCGCCGGGCTGGTCACCCAGTTCCATACCTCTCCCACCCTGATGCAGATTCGTAAATACAGCATCGAGCTCTTCAGCCAGCTCGGGCTTTTTAACCACGTGGGCAGCTTGAGGCTGGCCTCGAGCCAAGCCCAATTCAAGGAACTCCAGCGCAATGTGAGCCAGGCCAAGGCCATCGGCCTGGAAGTCGGGATCATCTCGCCCGAGGAAACGGTCCGCCTTTTCCCGTCGCTCACCAAGGAGAGCCTGTTCGGTTCCGTCTACCTCCCCCGGGACGGGCACCTCGACCCGTATCTCACGACCACCGGGCTGGCTCAGCACGTCCGCGAACTGGGTGTCACCATCTACACCAATACCCGGGTGACCGGCATTGAGCTCACCCCTCAGGGGGAAGTCTCACGGATCCTCACAGACAAGGGCGCCATCCGCACCGAGGTCGTCGTCAATGCGGCCGGGATCTGGGGACCGCAGGTGGCGGCGATGGTCGGAGCCCACGTCCCCACGACCCCGGTGGACCATCAGCACGTGGCGCTGAAGGCCGTGCCGGGAAAGGAACTGCCCCACGAAACTCCCTGCGTCCGCGACCCGGACAACCTGGTGTATCTGAGGGAGGAGGCGGGCGGCATCCTGGTCGGAGGCTATGAACTTAACCCTCATGCCCGCTGGATAGATGGGGCCCCCTGGGAGCACGGGGGCCAAATGGTGCCACCCGATTTTGAGCGCTTCGAACCCCTCCTGGAGGGGGTGATCCGACGCATTCCATACCTAGAGAAGGCGGAGATCGGAAAGCTGACCTGCCACCCCGGCGCGTACACTCCCGACAGCCGCCCGATGCTGGGCCCCCTGCCCGGGGTGCGCGGCTTCTGGATGGCGGCCGGCCTCTCCCTCAACGGATACGGCGGCGCCGGCGGGATGGGGAAGGTCCTGGCGGAGTGGATCGTCACCGGTGAGCCCTCGCTCGACGTCTATGCCTTTCACGCCTGTCGGTTCGGGCGCTACTTCGTGGACCCCTCCTATGCCGCCGAACGCACCCGCGAAGGGGTGAAGTACTACTACCTGCTGCGCTACCCCAATGATGAAAATGAATGGGCGCGGCCTCGCCGCGAAAGTCCGATTCATTCCCGCATGCAGGAGCTGGGGGCCGTCTTCGGGGAAAAGAACGGTTGGGAGAGGGTCAATTTCTTCCAACCGGGCAAGCCCTGGCGCCGCGCCGGCGCGGACCAGAGGGAGTGGGGCTGGGCCCGACCGCCCTACTTCGAACGGGTTCGCGAGGAGCACTTCGCGGTGCGCGAGCGCGCCGGGATCTTCGACATGACCTCCTTCGGCAAGATCGACGTCCGCGGTCCGGGGGCCCTGCCCCTGCTCCAGCGCCTGGCGGATAACGACATGAACCGTCCGGTAGGGTCGGTGATCTACACCCAGTTCCTCAACTCCCGCGGGGGAGTGGAAGCGGACCTGACCGTGACGCGCATCGGCCCGGATCACTACCGCGTGGTGACCGGTTCGAACTTCATCGGCAACGATCTCGGCTTGATTCGCATGGGCATCCGATCCCAGGATCCCCCAGTGGAGGTCCGTGACATCACCGAGGAATACGCCACGATCGGACTCTGGGGGCCTCGGGCCCGAGACATCCTTCAGCCCCTGTCGTCGAGCGACCTATCCAACCAGGCCCTGCCCTACATGACCTCCAAGACCATCGACCTTGCGGGGGTCCCCGTGCTTGCCCAGCGGGTCACCTACGTTGGAGAACTCGGCTGGGAGATCTACGTTCCCAATGAGCGCGCCATGCAGGTTTGGGACGCTCTTTGGGCCGCCGGAGCCAAGTACGGCTTGGTCCCCTGCGGTTACAAGGTTCTGGACTCGCTGCGGATGGAAAAGGGCTACCGCTACTACAGCCTGGATGTCACCATGCTCGAGGACCCGCTGACCGCCGGATTGGGATTCTGTGTCCGGTTCAACAAAGGCGACTTCATCGGCCGGGAGCCTTTGCTCCCCATCAAGAAGAAGGGCCCGAGCCAGAAGCTGTGCACCCTGACGATCGGCGGGGAAGACTACCTGACCGTCTACGGCGGTGAAGCCGTCCTGCAAGGGTCAGAGGTGGTCGGGAGGCTGCGCAGCGCAAACTTCGGGTACTCGGTGAAGCGCAACATCGCCTACTCCTACCTGCCAGTGGCTCTGGCCAAGGAGGGCGCGCGCCTGGAGGTCGAGGTCTTTGGCAGCCGCGTGCCTTGCGAAGTGGCGCGGGATGTGCTCTACGATGCCTCCGGGTCTCACCTGCGCAGCTGAACCGGCCCGTGGGACCGCCTCCTGACCGGGCGGGTCGCCGAGACCTCAATGACGCTCTCCATCCAAGAAGTCATCCGGCAGATTCCCGCCTGGAGCGGTCATCAGGTGATCTTCGAGCCCCTGGGCGGCGGGCTGACCAACACCAATTACCGGGTCGAGGTGGACGGGGCTCCTTGCGTCGTTCGTATCCCTGGGGCAAGCACCGACCTCCTGGCCGTGGATCGGAAAAACGAGCACTACAATACCGTGGCGGCCGCGCAGGCCGGGGTGGGGCCCAGGGTCCTGCACTATCTCCCGCAGGAGTGCGTGATGGTCCTCGAGTTCATCTCCGGAACCACCATGTCCAATGCCGCCCTGCGCTCGCCGGGAATGCCGGGCCGGATGGCCCGATCGCTGCGCCAGCTTCACGCCGGCCCGCGCTTCCTCACCGAGTTCAACATGTTCCGGCTGGTGGAGTTCTATCTGCGCATGGCCGAGGAACATCAAGTCCGGGTCCCTTCAGGCTACCCCGAGGAACGGCCGACGGTCGAGCGCATCGAGCGGGCCGTGCGCGTCCACGCGCTTCCCAGCGTCCCCTGCCACAATGATCTGCTGGCCGAGAACTACATCGATGACGGCCAGCGCTTGCGACTGATCGACTTCGAATACAGCGGCAACAACGACCCCTGCTTCGAACTCGGCAACACCTGTCAGGAGCTGGGGTACGATCCCGACCAGTTTGCAGAATTGTGCCGCGAGTACTTCGGGGAGGTCCGGCGTTTCCAGCTGGCCCGCATGCACCTGTACGCCCTGATGTCCGATGTGGGCTGGACGCTGTGGGGAGCCATTCAGGCCAAGGTTTCCAAACTCGACTACGACTTCTGGGGCTACTGCCAGACGCGTTGGGAACGGGCGCGCCAAGTCATTCACTCAACGGCGTTTGGCCGCTGGCTGCAAGACTCCGCCGGCCAGGACTAGGGTCCCTGAAATCCGGCGGCACTCCCTGCCGCCCTTAGTCTCTCACGGTCCCGAATCAAGTTCCCGCCGCCGCCCGGGCGCGGCGCCGTTCCCGACGAGCCGCGCGGTCTCCCGCCTCCTGCGGAGAGTCTCCCCGTTGGGCTCTCAGCCAATCCGAGCAATTCTCGTCGTGGCCCATCATCACATTCGCGGCCCGGATGACGGTCCGCACCGCCTCTTCCAAGGGATTGGTGATCGCGCTGGTTAACCCGGAGGCGATGGCCATGGCCAGGAAGGCCGCATTGAGGCTGACCCGGTCCGGCAACCCGAAGGAGACGTTCGAGGCCCCACAAACCGTATTGACCCCCAGCTCCTCCCGCACTTTGCGGGCCAAGGCGAAAAAGGAGACCCCGGCCGAGGACATGGCCCCGACGGGCATGGCCAGAGGGTCGATGAGCACATCCTCGCGGGGGATGCCGTAGGACTCCGCTCGCGCCACGATGCGCTGGGCGACGCGGAAGCGGACCTGGGGGTCCTCGGAGATCCCGCTCTCATCGTTGGTGACCCCGATCACGGCCGCCCCGTGCTGGCGAACGAGAGGCAGGACCGCCTCGAGCCGTTCTTCCTCCCCGGTCACCGAGTTGACCAAGGCCTTTCCCCGGTAAGCCGCCAGGCCGGCCCGCAGAGCCGGGATCACCGAGGAATCAATGCACAGGGGGACCTCGACGACCGACTGGACCACCCGGACGGCCTCGGCCAGAATGGCGGGTTCATCGGCCAGGGGGATGCCCGCATTGACATCCAGCAACTGGGCCCCGGCCTCGACCTGAGCCAACGCCTCCGCTTTAACTCGCGAGAAATCCCCCGCGGCCATTTCGGCGGCCAGCTTCGAGCGGTTGGTCGGGTTGATACGTTCGCCGATGATGACAAAGGGCTGATCGGGTCCGATCCGGACCTCTCGGGTTGGAGACTCAAGCACGGTCTGCATGGGGAGGACTCCTAGGCGGCCGCCGGCTCAGGAGGGCGGACTTGAGTCTGGCGCGGGATAAGCCCGGCCTCTTCGACGATCTCGGCCACCAAGCTCTCCTGCCGATAGGCCATGACATGGATCCCGCTCACCCCTGGAATTTCCCGAATCTGCCGAATGAGGTCCACGCACAGGCGCTTCCCCTCCTCGCGCTGGAAAGGGCCGGGGGTGCGGGAAAGGTGGTCCAGGACGGGTTCGGGGATCACCACGCCGGGGACATGCTCGCTCATCCAGCGCGCGACCTTCCAGGAGCGCAGGGGCCCAACCCCCACCAGGATGAACGCCTTGCGGTCCAGGCCCTCTTCGCGGACCACGTGCATGAACTGCCTCAAGCGCGGGAGGTCGAAACAGTATTGGGTTTGGATGAACTGGGCTCCCGCTTGCACTTTCTTCCCCAGGTGCACGGGCCGGTACTCGAAGGGAGGCGCAAAAGGGTTCGCGGAGGCACCCAGGAAGAGGTGGGGAGGGGATTCTAGCATGCGCCCGCTGAGAAACCGGCCCTCGTCCCGCAGCATGCGTGCCAGTCGGAGCAGGCTAACCGAATCCAGGTCGAACACGGGACGGGCCTCGGGCTGGTCGCCGTTCTGGACACCATCGCCGGTCAGGCAAAGCACATTGCGGACTCCCATCGCGGCCGCGCCGAGCAGGTCCCCTTGGATCGCGATGCGATTGCGGTCGCGGCAGGAAACCTGCAGGACCGGCTCATAGCCAGCCCGGGTCAGGAGGGCACACACCCCGACGCTGGACATGTGCACGTTGGCACCGGAAGCGTCGGTCGCATTGATCGCGTCGCAGACTGAGGCCAGAACCAGGGCGCGGTCGTATACGGCCTGGGGATCCGCGCTGTCCGGCGGATCCAGTTCGGCGGTCACGGCAAACCGCCCAGAGCGAAGCACCCGCTCCAGGCGCGAAGCTGGCGTCACGACGCCCATCCTTGGGGAGGCTCGGTCAGCCCATTCACCTCATTGATCCAGGCTGAGCTCCCTTGCTTTCGCCGATCCAGAGGAGGAAGAATCTCATGGATATCCGCCCCGTAGAGGCGCATGCCCCCGGAGCGTTCCCACGCCTTCAACCAGACGCAGGTCATCTCCGGACGGATTTCGCAATGCCCATTCGGTCGCACGCCCCCGCAAGGGCCATTGCGCATGTTCTTGGGGCAGTTCATGGGACAGGTCATGCCCGTCGAGTGCAGCACGCATTGCCCGCACATCTGGCAGTTGAAGAGGGCTCCCTTACTCAGGCGCTCTCCGACCACAAACAGGCGCTCGGTTGCGCCTCCCGGCTTCAGCCAGCGGCCCAAGGATGCCAGGAGCCGATCCGCCCCGGCATAGGCGATCTCGAGCAGGCGGAAATAACTATCCCGGACAGCCATCGGCAGCTCCAACGCCAGCGGCCCGCGCGCGGTTGCCCTACGCTTCCCAGCCCCCGCGGGCCGCCAAGCGATCCAGTTTCTCCTTGGGGAACTTCTCTTCCCATTCGGCCAGCAGCGCAAGGAGCACGGCCTCGGGTTCCCCCTCCCGTTCTCCCACCTCCAGGGTGCGCCACTCGGCCAGGTACTCATCCGATCCCGCCTTCCCGGCGTGCATGGCCGCCTGATCAATCGCGAGCTGAAAGCGCTCGCCCAGCGGCCGGGAAAGCCGCTGCCGGCCTGACCGAATCTTAACCTGCGCGGGGATGTCCCGCCAAGAAACGATCTGACAATTCCAAGTCATGTGTCCATCAACCTCGCGAGACGCTGCTCCAAAGCCCCATAACCAGTGGGGATAACTTCAAGCGGGAACCCGAGGAACTGCGCAGCGGCCTGGGCCTTCCCGAGGAGGACAGGGTCAGGGCGCTGCGCCAGGTAGACCACACGCTGATAGTTGGCAAAATACTCCCCCTTCAGCTCCGGATGGCGGTCCAGGCCCAGTTGCTCGATAACCAGGTGGTCAAAGGATCGGACCAGATAGTCCGTCAGGAAAAAGGTCCCCAGGGATTGAGCCATCAGGTTGTCAAAACGACCGTTCGCGTACATCTCGTAGCAATGCGGGCCGGAGACGCGCTCAACTCCCTCACGGGCCAGGAGCGCGTCCAGGAGCCCTCCGGTCCCGCAATCGCCGTACACAACGACGACCCGCCGGTAGTGGCGGCGCGCCTCGCGAATCCGCCTCAGCACCGCCTGAGGAATCCGATCCGGCCGATTATGCAAGAGCGCCGGGACCCCCAGCACATCGGCCCGCCAGGCATATTTCTCCCGGAGCGCCAGCACCTCGCGGGCCAGGGCTCCACAGGCGATCAGTGCGGTTCGGTCGGACGGCCCTTCGGCCCGGATCTCCCCTCCCTGGCCGGACATCGCGCCGCCTAGCCCGCGCCCGCCGAGCGCAGGGCGCGGGCCATCTCCCTCAGGTGGGCGGGCGTGCTCCCACAGCAGGCGCCAATGATCCTCGCGCCAGCCTGCTGGGCCGCCACCGCATAGGCGGCCATGTCTGCCGGTCCGGCTGCATACACCGCTCGCCCCTTTTCCAAGCGAGGGACTCCGGCGTTCGCCTTGGACACCAGAACCGTCCCTTCCGGAGCCGCGGCCTTCATTTTGCGGATCACTTCCAGGATCTCCTCCGGGCCGTTGCCGCAGTTCCCACCGACCGCGGCGGCGCCCAGCGAGGTCAAGACCGAAGCGGCCTCCTCGGGGGTAACCCCCATCATCGTCCGACCGCGTGTGTCAAAGGTCATGGTCATGATGATCGGCCGCTCCCCGTCCACCATCCGGATCCCATCGAAGGCGGCTCTCATCTCTTCCAGGCTCGAGATCGTTTCGATCCAGAACACATCGACCCCGCCCTCCCGCAGCGCCTGGGCCTGTTCGGCGAATCCCCGCCGCGCCTGCTCGTAGTCTAGGTCGCCCAGGGGAGCCATGAGGCCCCCGCTGGGCCCGAGGTCGCCAGCGATGACCGTCTCCTGGCTCCTCTCGGCCCCCGCCTCGCGCGCCAGGCGAGCGCCGGCCCGATTGAGCTCCGCCACCTGCGACTCCCTGCCATGCATCCCGAGCCGAAACCGGTTGCCCCCAAAGGTGTTGGTGAGGAGCATGCGCGCTCCGGCCTCCAGGTACGCTCGATGCACCTGGCGCACCTTGTCCGGCTGCTCTAGGTTCCACATTTCGGGAGGATCGCCGAACTGCAGGCCCAATTCAAACAGCATCGTCCCCATGGCCCCGTCCGCCAAGATCGGGCCCGGCCTGGCGAGCAACTGGCTCCATTCGGCCACGGCTCAGCCTCCCTGGGTTCCACTCCGTCGCAAGGCCATGAGCTTCTTGGCCGTCTCGACGGCAACGGCGGCATCCCGGCAATAGGCGTCCGCCTCAATTTCCTCGGCAAAGGCCGCATTCAGGGGGGCTCCCCCAACCAGGACGATCAGGTCCTTGCGCAATCCCGCCTCGTGGAGGGCCTTGATCACCACGCCCATGTACGGCATGGTGGTGGTCAGGAGGGCGCTCATGCCGACGATCTGGGGGTGGTGTTCCCTCACGGCGGCCAGGAATTTCTCGGCGTCGTTGTTGATGCCTAGGTTGACCACCTTGAAGCCAGCCCCCTCCATCATCATGGCCACCAGGTTCTTGCCGATGTCATGGATGTCCCCCTTGACGGTGCCGATCACCATGGTTCCGACTTGCGGGGCGCCGGTCTCGACCAAGAGCGGGCGCAGGAGCTCCATGCCCGCCTTCATGGCCTTAGCGGCCATCAGAACCTCCGGGACGAACAGGACGCCGTCGCGAAAATCAACGCCCACCACATCCATGCCCGCCACCAAGGCCTGGATCAAGACCTGGTACGGGGTCAGCCCGCGCCGCAGCAGCTCCTTCACCCCCGAAACCACCGGGTCGGCGAGCCCGTCGTAGAGATCGTCCTTCATCTGATCGATCAGCTCGGAGTTTTCCAGTTGGGTCGGTTTTTGTTCGTCGCTCATTGCGTCCCCTCTTCTACCGGTCGGTTCGCCCGACGATGGCCCCGGGGCCGCTGCGGCTCCGCGGTCGTTGCAGGCAGAATTCCAGCCAAGTGCGGGAAGGCATCCGAAGCATGAGGGATGGCAATCGCCGCAACAAATTCATCCTGAAAGCGCGGTTCGGTCGCGGTCTGAACGTGCTCCGCCCAGCGCGCGAGGCGCTGGGCCTCCAGGCGCTGACTGCGGCTGAGGAGGGCGATGCGGGCCCCGTCTCCGGCCGCATTCCCTACCCCCTGAACCCGTGCCAAGTCGCAGTCGGGGATCATTCCCAGGATCATGGCGTGCTGCGGGTCAATGTAGCTGCCGAAGGCTCCCGCCAGCGCGATGCGATCGACGTGCTCCACCCCCCGGTGAGCCATGAGCAACTTGACCCCGGCGTAGAGCGCTGCCTTGGCTAGTTGAATTGCGCGCACGTCGCTTTGGGTGACCACGAGAGGCGCGCCGGAGATCGTCGCGTTTCCCGGCACGAGGATGAACTCTCCCGTCCGGCCTCGAAACCGAACGCGGGGCGATCGTTCGGCAGCGGCCTCGCGGAAGCGCCCCTCCGGCCCGATAATCCCGGCCAGGAACATTTCCGCCACCGCCTCAATGATTCCGCTCCCGCAGATCCCGGTGGCGCGACCGGCCGGGGGAAGGTCCGAAGAAGCCTCGGGCTCGACCCAGGGGTCATAACCTATCACCCGATAGCGCGGCTCCAGAGTCTGCGGGTCGATTCGCACCCGTTCCACCGCCCCGGGGGCCGCTCGCTGGCCATGGGTGATCTGCGCGCCCTCAAAGGCCGGCCCGGTCGGGCTGGAGGCGCACAGCAAGCGCTCACGGTTCCCCAACGACATCTCCGCATTGGTGCCGACATCGATCACCAGAGCTATCTCATCCTGGCGGTGGGGTTCCTCCGCCAGCAGCACCCCCACGTGGTCGGCCCCCACGTGGCCGGCAATGCAGGGAAGGACATGCACCTGCGCCGACGGATGGAATTCCAGACCCAGGTCGCGCGCCTTGAGATCCGTCGCGGAAGACGTCGCCAGCGCAAAAGGAGCCCCCCCCAGCTCCTGCGGGTCAATCCCCAGGAGCAGGTGGTGCATTACGGTATTTCCCACCAGCACGGCATCCAGCACGCTGTCGGGGGCTAGGCCGACCGATTGGCAGGCTTTTTCGGCCAGCTCGTTCAGGCAGCGGATGATGGCCCGATGCATGCGGGTCACGCCCTGAGGCTCCATCATCCCGTAGGACACCCGGCTCATGAGGTCCTCGCCGTAGCGCACCTGGGGGTTCATGCTGGACTCGGTCGCGAGCACCTGGCCCGTTCTCAGGTCGCAGAGATGCACCACGACCGTGGTTGAGCCCACGTCGACCGCCAGTCCGTAGGCGCCCTCGGCATAACCGGGCTGAACCCGCAGGACCTGGCGATCCTGCCAGAGCGATATCGTGACTTTGTGATGCCCCTGCTTGAGAGCCGGCTGGAGGGCTCGCAGGGCCGGAAGATCGATGGAAAGATCCTGCAGCTTCCACTGCTCCTGCAGAGCCGCCTGCAGGCGCTGCCAGTCTCCGCGATGGTCCGGCATGGTGGCCGGGATGGCTTCGACATAGACCTGGCGCACGGCGGGCTCGACTTCCATCACCCGCTGGCTGGCTTCCTTGGCGATGATTTGCTTGCGGGCCTGGCTTTCCTCAGGAACAGAAATGAGCACATCCCCGATCACCTCAGCCGCGCAGGCCAGCCTGCGACCCGATATTTGGTTCTTCTCCAGGTAGCTGCTTTCCCCCTCGCCCATCGGGGACAGGTTGGCCTCACGGGAGACCAGACCATGCTTGGGAAAGTCCCCTGGCTCGAGCACGACCTGGCACTTGCCGCAGGTCTGGCGCCCGCCGCAGATGGACTCGATCTCGACTCCCAGAGCGCGGGCCGCCTCCAGAAGAGTTATGCCCCGGGCCACCTGGCCCTTACGGCCAGAAGGCAGGAGGACCACCCGGCATTCCTCAGAACCGGCGGCTGAATTCACGGCGGTCAAGCCAGCTCCCATTTCGCCCCGCCCCGTCTCAATGCTCACCCGCGGCTCTACTCCGCCGCACCACTCGCCCGGCGCCGGCGGTTGGCCCGATCACGTGAGGCGGCCGGGGATGCGGCGTTCCAGCCGGCCGGCGGACGTGAATCGCCCGCGACGAGATTAGGGAACGCCGAGCGAACTCGCGCCTCCACACTGGGAGAGAACACGACCGGGTTGTCATGGGTGAGGATCGCGCGGACCTTCTGCATCGCATGGGCTTGCGAATCCAGGCCCCCTTTTTCCTGCCACTGCTGCCGGGCTTCGCGGTCCGCCACCGCCGGCAGGAAGGGCGTGATCTTCATGTGCTCCAGGGTGTGCAGTTGGTCCATGTACATCCCCGCCGGCCCGACCTCCGCAATCACATCCAGGGCTAGGTTCTCTTCGCTGAACTCCAGGCCGCGCTGGATGCGCTTCATCATCAGGAAGATCTCGTCGTCAATCACCGCCTTGGCAAAGTCAAAAGTCATGAGCGAGTCCAGCAGAGCTCCGGTATTGAACATATGCACCCCGCCCAGCAGGCCCGCCACGGCAGACATGCCCGTCTCGAATCCCGACTGAGCGTCATTCAGCTTCGAATTCGTCAGGCCGATATAGCCGCCGTTGGGAACATTGTAGAAGCGCGCCATCTGGGCAAAGCCCACAAACAGGATGCCGGTTTCGATCGCTCCCGGGGCGTACGCTCCGGTCCGCATGTCCGCCACGGTGGGCAGGGTCGCATAGATCGTCGGCTTTCCCGGCCAGATCATCTGCTCCAGAATCGCGGCCGCCAGGAACTCCGCATTCCCCTGGGCAATCGTCCCCACCAGAGTCAGCGGTGAGGTGAGGCCGGCATTGGGCACGATGGTGGGATAGCAAGGAAGTTTCCGCTCGCAGAAGTAGATGAGGCTTTCGGTCGAGTCAAAATCCATTGTGAGCGGGGAGACGACGGGACAGTAGTGATGGGTCAGGAAAGGATGCTCCCGATAGGCCCCCTCGCTGCCGGCAATGAGATACACCAGCTGCAGGATTTTCTCGGCATCTTCCGACGGTCCGCTGCCGCGAACCGGCTTGGCGCAATTCTTGAGCGAGGTGTAGAAACGCGTCACGCTAAAGAGGCCAGCAGGGGCATCCTGGGCCAGGGTCGCGATCGAAAACACGTCGTATCCCGGAAGTTCGTTGACCAGATGAGCAATCTGGGCCAGATCCGCCGAGGTGGCCCGGCGGTCATGACCCGTGAGGGGATCAATAATGTTAGGGGCCGAGCTTCCCGTCACCATCATCGGGCTATCCTGCGGTATCGTGCGATCGAAGGCCGGGTCTCGGGCATAGAACGTGAACTGGGGCGGAATCATCGAACGGAACTCTTCCACGATCTGGCGCGGGTAGTGCACCTTCTGGGTCTCCGCCTCGACCCGGCAGCCGTGGCGCGCGAGGATAGCGCGCGCCTTCTCGTTCCGCACGAGCAGTCCCACTTTCTCCAAGATTTCCAGGGACGCCTCGTGAATCCGTTCAACCTCGCTCTGGCTCAAAAGGGTCGCGTAGCTATTCATCATCCGCCTCTTCTCGGATTCTCAGGATCTGTTCAGGCCCCGCCCCCCCCGGGGCCCGGCGCGTTACTTCTCGACGGGTGCCGCTTCCGTGACAAACCGGAACCGGTCCCCTCGGTACAGGTCGCGTCCGTGCTCGACCGGCTGATCATGGGCATCATAAGAAAAGCGGCGCTCCAGCATCAGCGGGGAACCGGGCATTACCGCCAAAAGATCAGACTCGTATTCGGTAGCCAGGACCGGCTCCAGACTCTGGCGGGCTCGAACGACGGTCACGCGGTACTCCCGTTCCATCACCTCATACATCGAGCGCGATTCCAAATCGAAACGTTCCAAGCCCGGAAAACGTCGCACCGGAATGATGTAGTGCTCCATCATCACCGGTTCCTGATTGAGGAGCCGCAGGCGTTGGATCTCGTAAACGGGGGCCGAAACCGGAAGGTCCAGCATCGCGGCCAGGGAGGCCTCGACCGGCCGCTGCTGAAAGGAGACCACCCGCGCGCCCGGAGTAAACCCTTGGCGTTCCATCGCATGGGTAAAGGAGACCAACCATCCGGCCTGGCGCTCAATCTTTGGGCTGGCCACATATGTGCCCTTGCCCTGCTTGCGCACAAGCAATCCTTGGGCCGCCAACATGCGCAGCGCATGACGCAGGGTCATCCGGTTGACCCCCAGCCTCTCGCTCAGGTCCCGCTCCGGTGGAAGCTGCGTGCCGGGAGGGAGGCTTCCGGACTCAATCCAATCCAGCATGCCCTGGGCAACCTGGACATAGAGCGGGAGGGGGGCGTCCAGTTGATGGCTGGACCGTTCCACCGCGAAAGGAAGGAGGCTTGCGAAGGGGGCTACCCTCATCCTTTGCCCCTTAGGAGTGAGCACTGGTATATAACCTCTATACCATTATACCTCTGTTTTCACCAGGTTGTGAAGGCCTGTAAAGGCAAGTAAGGAGGCCGCCTGACCCAATTTTCCCGGCCCGCAGGTGCCCGGAAGGCAGCGGCGTGTCGAGATATCGAACCGATTAGCCAGAAGGGCCCGCCTCGTGAGGCGGGCCCCACCCTCCTATCGCGTCCTGCTCAAGTCCACAATTCGGAGCGGACCGTCTGATACAGGGATTCCGCCTTTAATTCCTGAAGTGTGTAACACGGCGCTTTCAGGTGCTCGGCCAAGCGACGAGCCAACCCCTGGTCAAAGGCGGCGTGTTCCATGTTCACCACCACACTCCGCACGCCGGATTCCTGGATTTCCTCAGCAAAACGATGGGCCTCATCGATCGGGGGCAGGGATCCCATGGAAACATTCGCGGCCCCATCGGTGAGAAGGATCATCATCGGCATCACCTCAGGATGCAGGGTCTTTTCTTGACGGATGACCTTAAGGGCCATCGCCAATCCAGCGGACAGAGGGGTCTTGCCACCTACGGGGATATCCGCCAGGGCCTTCTGCGCCAGCTGAGTGGAGTGCGTCGGAGGCAGGACTTGAATAGCACGATCCTTTTGAAACACCACGAGTCCGACGCGATCCCGGCGCTGATAGGCATCCGTCAGCAGGGAGAGGATAGCCCCCTTGGTAGCCGACATCCGTTCGGCGACGGCCATGGACCACGAAGCGTCCACCACGAAGAGAATCAGGTTCGCTGCCCGCTTCACGCGGATCTTGCGGTGGTAGTCGGAAGGATGAACAGCGAAGGCAACCCGCTCACGCTCCTTTTCACGCTCCCGCTGAAAGGGGGCGGCGGCCCGCAGCGTCGCGTCGAAGGCCAGATCGTCCGCCTTTCCGGGGGTGGGACGCGCCTGGATATAGCGACCGCGCTTCTGCTCGGTCCGGGTGCGCGAGCGACGCCCTCGCTCGCGGCGGGTGAGGCGGTCCAAGGGAGTGGCGAGTCGGCGCGGAGAAAACTCCGGGCCAATTTTGACTTTCTGGCCCCCCTCCCACCAGGGGGCTTCGCGGCTTTCGCCTGCCGACTGACGGGACGGTTCGACCGGGGTTTGTTGCGGAGGCGCTTCCTGGAGCGGTGCGCGGATCAGCTCATCTTTTTTTTTACCGCGCTGGCGAGTTCCTGTTCGGGGGCGTGAGGCTCGGCTTCCTCTCCGTTCTGCAGCTCGGCGTGAATTTGTTCGATTCGTTCTTCGAGGTTATAGAGACTGACCTCGGCCTGCTGAAAGGGGCCGCGCCGCAACCGGTGAGGCAGAGCCAGCTCGGCGGCCACAGCAATGTCATGGTCATTGATCGCAGCTCGGTCCTCCAGGGCCGCCTGGGCTCGGGCCGCTTTGAGGATCACCAAGTCCGCCCGGTGGCCGTCGACCTGCAGAGAGGCCGTGAGGCCGGCGATGGAGAGCAGGTCACGGCTTGAATACGACACCCTCTCCACCACCTCCCGCGCTCGCTCAATCTCCTGGGACAACTCGCGTTCTCTGGGCATCCAGTTGGCGCGAAACTCTTCCGGGTCGTCCTCAAAGGATAGGTTGCGCTCCATGATGCTCACCCGATCGGGCGCCTCGGTGATGCCATGCACGTCGACGCACAGGGCAAAGCGATCCAGGAGTTGCGGCCGCAGGTCGCCCTCCTCCGGGTTCATGGTTCCAACCAGGATGAACCGGGCCGGGTGTTCAAAGGAGATGCCTTCCCTCTCGACAATGTTCATCCCCATGGCCGCCGAATCGAGCAGGATATCGACCACGTGGTCATCCAGGAGATTAACCTCGTCGATGTACAGAAGGCCCCGATTCGCCGCCGCCAGGACGCCCGGTTCGAAGTAGCGCTCCCCTTTCTGGATGGCTCGCTCTATATCGAGGGTGCCTACCACCCGGTCCTCGGTCGCCGACACGGGCAGGTTGACGAACGAGGTGCGCCTCAAGACAAACGGCAGCGACCCGTTTTCCCGGTTGCGTTCGCGGCATTCCGTGCACCAGGTGGTTGGGCGGTCCGGATCGCAACCGAAGCGGCAGTCCTCGACGACTTTGACCTCTGGCAGCAAGGCCGCCAGAGCACGGGCAGCCGTCGATTTCGCCGTCCCGCGCTCCCCGCGAATTAGCACGCCTCCAATGCGCGGATTCACGGCATTTAGCAGCAGGGCGCGCTTCATCCGCTCCTGCCCCACAATCGCGGTAAAGGGAAAAATCGCTGGCATGGCAGCATCCACCCGAAAACCATTATATCTCGCGACCTGGGCCGGGCGGGGAAAATCTTCCCAGAGGCGGCACGCCCGGTTCCAAGGGTCCTAACGAAAAGAAGACCGGAGGTCCCCCCGCCGAGATCGCCCTGGCGGATCCCGGTTGCCAGGAACTCTCTTCGCTCTTATAATGCTCTTATCTTCATTACCGGAGCAACCGACATTGATGGAATCCAATCCTGAAAAGCTGGACGCCGAAGAACCAAAGCCGCAGAACCCGCCATCGGACAACCTCATGGATAGTCTCCTGCAGCAATCGGATGCAGGGGAGCAGCCCAAACGCGGCGAAATCCGCAAGGGCGTGATTGCGCGTGTCACCTCGGCAGAGATCCTGGTCTCCATCGGAACCAAATCGGAAGGGGTCATCCCGGCCAGAGAGCTCGAACGGCTGGATGCCGAGGCGCGAGCCGCCCTCCGCGAAGGTCAGGAGATCACCGTCTACGTGGTGAACCCGGAGGATCACGCCGGCAATGTACTTCTCTCCCTCGCGCGCGCCCAGGAGGAAAATGACTGGCAGCGCGTGGAGGACATGCGCCAGAGTCAGGAAGTCTTCGGCGGAAGGGTGGACGGGTTTAACAAGGGCGGCCTGATCGTCAAGGTCGGCAACCTGCGTGGTTTTGTGCCCGCCTCCCAGTTCAGCCTCGGCCGCAGACATCGGAGTGAAGGGGAAACGCCCGAACAGAAATGGAGCAAGATGGTCGCCGAGCCGATCCACGTGAAGGTGATCGAGGTGGACCGCAGCCGGAACCGCTTGATCCTTTCCGAGCGCGCCGCAGCCAAGGAGGCCCGCGAGAGCCAAAAGGAGCGCTTGCTTAACGAATTGCATGAAGGAGAGGTCCATAGCGGGCATGTCATCAGCCTAGCCAACTTTGGCGCCTTCGTGGACCTGGGAGGCGCCGATGGACTCGTCCACCTGTCCGAGATCTCATGGAAGCGCATTAACCACCCCTCCGAAGTGCTCAAGGTCGGGCAGAAGGTGCAGGTCAAGGTGCTGGGCGTGGACCGCGAGCGGAAGCGCATCAGCCTCTCGATGAAGGCCCTCGAACAGGATCCCTGGCAGCAGGTGGTCAGTGAGCTCCACGAAGGCCAACTGGTGACCGCCACGATCACAAAACTGGCCAAATTCGGCGCGTTCGCTCGTCTGGAAGGGCATGAGGAAGTCGAGGGGCTCATCCACCTCACCGAGCTTGCGGACAAGCATATCGAACATCCCCGGGAGGTGATTGAGGAGGGGCAGACGTTGACCTTGCGCGTGGTCAAGGTGGACGCTGAGGGACGTCGCATCGGCTTGAGTTTGAGGCGGGTGAACTCCCCCGACTACGCGGACTTGGACTGGGAAGCCGCCATGCGCGACCTGGAACCAGGGGGTGCCAAGGAAGAGGTTCCTCCGGAAGAGGAACCGCCCACCGAGGACGCAGGTCCCGAGGCGGAGGCGGCTCCCTGAAAAGGACCCTGACCACCGGCGCGCCCTGCACCCCTTCTCCGGGCTGGGGGCCTCCGCAAAAGGCAACTCCGGGCGCCAGCCAGGCTGGCGCCTTGCTTTTTCCCTCCCGCGCAACCCGCCTGCCGAATTTGCGTATATTGGATTAGGCCATCCTCCTGCCCATCCATCAAGGGCATGACCCGGCAGCCAACTTGGCGATGGAGAGATTCCCCGTGAGACCTTCCTTCCTGGCAGTGCTAGCGACCTTGGCCGGAGCGACCTTGGCCTGTTCCGGGCTGACCTTCAGCGTGCAGCAGGTCCAGACTGGTCCGACCCAGACGCTGACGATCAACGAACCTCTGCCAGCTTCCGGCCAGGCCGCCTCCGTTACGTTTGAGCTGGGGTCGGGCAGCCTTCACCTATCCGCCGGCGCCTCGGGGCTGGCCGAGGGGAACATTCGCTACAACGTGGCCGATTGGGCCCCGCAGGTACAGCGCTCCGGCTCCAATCTAACCATCCGGCAGCAGACCTCCACTTCCACCTTTGCCCTCGAAGGGCCGCAAGTTGTGAACGACTGGGATTTCAGGCTGGGCCCTGTTCCCATGAATCTGACCATTGAGGCAGGAGCCTACCACGGGAACCTCGACCTGACAGGGCTCTTCCTTCGGAACCTGAGTATCTCCGACGGCGCAAGCCAGTCCGAAGTCAACTTCGGACAACCCAATCCGGAAACCATGCAACTCTTTAGCTTCCGGACGGGAGCTTCAACCGCCACCTTGCGGGGCCTAGCCAACGCCAATTTCCAGGAAATGACATTCGACGGAGGGGCAGGCGACTTTACCCTGGACTTCGGAGGAGAACTCCGCCACTCCGCCACACTGCGCCTCCGCACCGGGGTGAGCTCCGTCCGCCTTGTGGTCCCGACCGGGCTCAACGTCCTAGTGACCACTCAGAGCGGTCCTTCGAGCGTGCAAACCGATGCCGGCTGGCGGGCAAGCGGCTCCACCTATCGTCATGGCGGGACGGGCCCCCTGCTCTCCATCACGATAGAGATGGGCCTAGGCAGTCTTTCGCTCCTGAGTGACTAGCGCCCCCGGGTTGCAAGCCGGGAGGTCGCGCCTAACTTTGCCCCTTTTCCCGAGGGCAAGGTTAAGCCGGAGAAGCCACCGTGGTTGAGGTTCCCCAGGATTGGATTAAGAGGTCCCAGGACGGAGAGGGGGAGTACTTCGACCGCCTAGTCGCAGCCTACCAGGCCCCGGTTTACAACCTATGCCTGCGCATGCTCGGCAACCCAGGGGAAGCCGAGGATGCAACGCAGGAATCCTTTTGGCGAGCCTATCGCGCGATTCGCCGTTACAACCTGGGACGGCCATTCGGCACGTGGCTTCTCGCCATCGCGGCTCATCACTGCATTGACCTGCTCCGCAGCAGAAAGACGGCCCCCACTTCGTTGGAGGCGCTCCAGCCCCAGCAAGAATTGCTTGATCCTAGCCCCGGGCCCGAGCTGAGCGCCGAGGCAGCCGAGCGCGAGCGGGCGCTGAGCGCGGCGATGGAGAAGCTAGACCCCGAGGATCGAGCAGCCTTGATGATGAGGTACTGGTATGACATGTCCTACGAAGAAATGAGCGAGGCCCTCTCCCTGTCAACGGGCGCAGTCAAGAGCCGGCTGCACCGCGCCCGCCGAACCCTGGCCGACCAGTGGTCGACCCTGCCCGCGAAAGCAGACCCGCAAAGGAGGAAGCCGCATGCCGCACCTGCCTTTTGAGGATTGGCTTTTCCCGGAGGAGGCTCTTTCGAAGGAGCAACAGCAGGCTCTCCAGGATCACCTGAGCGAGTGCCCTGGGTGCCGCCAGCTGGCGAGGCTAGGGGACGAATCCCAGGCCGCGCTGCGCGAGATGGGCGTGGCTCGACCGCCTCGTGATTTCGTGGAGCGCTGGAGCCAAATGCGCCAGCGCCGTGAGGCCCGACAGAAATTGTGGTCCGCCTGGGTGATCTTGGCGCTGTGCGGGGCTGGAGCCCTGATCCTGTCGGCGATTCTCGCCCTGCAACTGGCGGCCCTGGCGCTCTCGCCGATCCACTGGGTCGTGGAGCTCTTCCTTCTGACGACCTCACTGGCCTCCCAGCTGCGCGTGGCGGAAGTGCTCTGGTCCGTTATGCTGCAAGGCGCGAGGGAGTTGGTCCCGCTGCCCATTTGGGCCGGTCTGGCCGTGAGCTTGGGGTTCCTCTGCGCCCTCTGGGTCTTTGTTCTTCTGCGGATGGATGTGCAAGGAGTCCGAAAATGAATCCCTATCTACGGAGTTTGCCGCTTCTTGTCTTAGTCCTGCTGTTCGCCCTGCCCGGCCCCGCGTTGGCCAGCGGAGTGAGGAATGGGAAGGTGGTTCTGGGCGGCACCTATACCTTGGCGCGCGGGGACACCCTGGACGGCGACCTGATGGTGATCGGAGGGGCGGTGACCCTGGAACCCGAGTCATTGGTGACCGGGAATGTGGTGCTCATCGGCGGCACACTCAGCTGCGACGGCCAAATCGTGGGGGACCTGGTCGTGATCGGCGGCATGACGAACCTGGGCGGCGACTCGGTCGTGCGGGGGGACGCCACCACCCTGGGCGGGATTCTTAATCAGGCGCAGGGGTCCAAGATCTACGGACAAATCCTCGGCGGAAACAATGTCCAGGGCCCGCTTCAGTTCCCCATCCCGTCATTCCAGTTTCGACCCTTCGGCACTCCCGGCTTCTGGCAACCGGGTCTCACTCCGGTTTTGCAGGCCCTTATGATCGGCCTGCAGAGTCTTGCCCTGGCCGCCCTAGCAGTTTTGGTCGTGCTGTTCTGGGCTGAGCCGACCCGCCGGGTGGCCCGAGCTGCCGTGGGCCAAGCCCTCATAGCCGGCGGGGTGGGACTGCTCACGATCATAGTCGTTCCCGTGCTGCTTCTTTTGCTGGCGATTACCATCTGCCTCATCCCCTTCAGTCTGTTGGGCGGGCTGGTCCTGGCCGCCGCCTTCGTCTACGGCTGGGTCGCCCTCGGACAGGAGGTGGGCCAGAGACTGGCAGAGGCATTTCATTGGGTTCTGCACCCTGCAGGCGAGGCCGGAATCGGGACCCTGGTGCTAACCTTGGCAGCCAACTTCATTGGATTGGTGCCCTGCGTGGGCTGGGTCGTTCCTGTCGTGATCGGGTTGCTTGGGTTGGGCGGCGTGGTGATGACGCGCTTCGGCGCTAGGACCTATCCCCAAGTGGATCGGACAGCCTCGGCGCCGGCCGCCCCTGCTACGTAAACCAAGCGCGCAACCGGCCACCCCCAGAGACGAAGCCCGGCCCGCGGGAGGAAGTGCGCCTCGCGGGCCGGTGCTTTTCCCGGCGCTCGATACGACCAGAGCCAGGCTAAGCGATCTTCACTCCCATTCCACCAACCGGACAGCAATCGCGGCGGCGCAGGTCGTCGCTAGTAGCAAGAGACCTACCCGGCTCCGGCCCAGGCGCAAGGAGCGGCAATCAAACGCTACCACCCCGTCCAGGATGGCCCCCAGGACGACCCAGGCGGCCAGCCGGGGATGGGCCTTGGTCCAAGCCTCCAGTTGCCTCATATCGGCCTTAGCACGCGGTCTTCGCGCAGACGCTTGAAGAAGAGCTGAGCATCAGGCACATAGGCTTCTCGGGCGGCCTCCTCCCATGCATGGACACCCAGACTGCCCAGAGAGGAAGGCTCGTAACCTGCCCTGCGCCAAACCCGATCTCGAGCCATGCTCCGATCCACATAGATCACAGCCGCCTCACTCTGCAATTCGGAGGAAGCCGCCTCGACCGCATGCAACAAGAGCGGCAGGCCCCGGTCTGTGGGGAGGGATGGGTCCAGAAGCACCTGGTCCGCGCGGGTGACGAGGTTGTCCACTTGCCATCCAATGAGGCCGATGATGCTGCCATTCCGCTCCAGAAGGAAGAAGGCCTTCTGCCCAAAAGCGGCCATCACATCCTCCCGGCCCAAGGGGTGAGGGGGACGGGTCAGGCTGTTGATGAAAGCGGCGATCTGATCGGCATCAGGCGGCTTCCCCCGGCGAACGGCTGCTTCGGCTCGGGGCAGTGGGGTGGTGACGGCCTCAGGCGCCTGGGGGATTCTCTCCCACGCTTCCTGAACCTGATCCCAGGTGGCTTCGAAAGAACCGTCATTGTGGATGACCACGTCCGCCCGGTCCAGCTTTTCCCGCTGCGGCGGTTGCGCACTCACGCGGAGGCGCGCCTCGGCTTCACTCTGTCCGCGCTTTTCCCGCAAGCGGACCATCTGGACCCATTCCGGAACATCAGTCACCCAGATCGCATCGCATTCCTTCGCCAAGCCCGATTCCGAGAGCTTGATCGCCTCGATCACCACCACGTGAGCGTGGGCACGCTTCACCAACAGGTCCACGGCCTCCCGAACCAGCGGGTGAACAATCTCCTCTAGTTTGGCCAGAAGGGCGGGATTCGAGAAGACCAGCTTGGACAGCGACTGCCGGTTGATCTCCCCGTTCTCGTCCAGAATCCATTGACCAAAGAGGCGCACAACCTCCGGGTACCCGGGCGCCCCTTTGGAGATGGAGCGGTGCCCCAGGGCATCTGCGTCGATGCCGTAGGCTCCCAGGTGCTCCAGCATTTTCCGCACGACGCTTTTGCCGGTGGCGATGTTTCCGGTGAGGCCAATAACGTATTTCTCCGACCAGCGACTCATGGAGGCATTGTCCCGCATCAGAATAGGTGGTTAGGCGGAATTGTAGCCGTGGCGGGACGGACTGTCAAAAGAGATGGGGGCCGCGCTGGCGATTCAGGGCAACGCGGTTTGGGCAGAGTAGATCTGATCCCCGATAGCCAAATAGAGGGTCTTGTCCGGTCCCACCGCCAGCGCCGTAGCATCTCCCGGCGGGGCAGCCGTGACGCGGTAATGCGCCAGGAAGTCGAGCGCCAGGCTGAATCGGAAGGCCCCGCGGCCAAAGGAGTCTAGAAAAAAGAGGGAGGGCTCGGGAGGTGGGTCGTAGCGCAATTGAGTGAATTGTGCGTCCACAATCCGGGGCCCCGCTTGGCGCCCCGGACGGGTGTCATGGTAGGGAATGTCCGTGCAGACATTCGCGCCCGTTCCCGCATTTCCTGGGAGCGGCAACAGGGGGTTGTAGGTGCAACGGGTGAGGTGCCCATCGGCATGGAGGAAGAAGACATCCCCACCGGCCACCACAAAGTCGATGGCGTCCGTGATATTCGGCACGGCCGCATTAAAGTAATCCTCCGGCGGCTGGTCAAAGTTGAAGCCGTTGGTCGGGTAGCGCCAGAAGCCGTTCGCGGTCGGATCGAGAGCATAGAGGCTGCCGTCGTAGTAATCAATCGCCTGCAGGCTGAGCCATCCCGTGCGGGGTGGGATCAGTGCTCCGGCCACGGCGGTCCCACCCGGCGGGCAGTAAAGCACACCTCCTTTGGCATCTACCGCAACCAGAACGCCACTTTGAGCCGAGCTAGGCACCTGAGATCCGACGGTGATGTCCGGCACCCAAGCAATATCCACGGGCGTCGCCACGGACTGCTCGGGGTAGTTCCCGGCCTGGCAGTTGAAGCTGTCATCCACTTGGTAACCTCCCTGGGCCATAACGAGCCGCAGAACCTGACCGCGGTCCGCATCCAGGGCGAAGATTTCCTCGTCGCCGATCACCAGGGACGTGATGCGGGTTCCGGCCCCCAGCCCGTTTGGTACCAGCGGTTGGAAGTTAAGGGCGGTGATCCCGTCGAGAACATCGAGCGCATGCGTTCCCTGAGTGCGAATCGTTTCCAGCTCCGCAGACTCGCCGTACTGGGAGGTCTCATCCACCAGGGCAAGCACCCGCGTCCACTGCTGCCGTGCTAGGCTGGGATCCGATTGTCCCGCGGCGGCCTGGGCCGAGCTTTGTGCCTGGCCCAAGACCAGCGCAAACTTCTCGGCCCGGCCACGCTGGTAATACAGGACCCCGACCATGGCTACGACGACCAAAGGTACCACGATCGCCGTGGCCAGCATCGCGCGGGAAGGAAGGCTGAACGACCCCTCCTTCGGCAGGGGTCCCTCGGGTGTCAGCCGCCTCAGGCCTGCACTCAGGACAGCCCACCCCGCCTCAAAGCTGACCCGTGTGGCTCGAGCAAAGGAGCGCAGCCCGGAGACCAGATTCAGTTCCGTGGCTTCCTCCCCCTGCTGTCTCTCCGGGACCAGCCCTTCCAGTGGCAGTCCCGGCTCGGAAACGCGTGTACTCGATCCTGCTCGCGGATCGCGTCGCGCTGGGGATCGCAGCTTCGCCCCCTGATTGCCGCCAGACGCCGGCTCTTCCATGCGCGTGGAAAGAGGAGCCGCCCCCGCCACGCCTGGGGCCTCTCGCTTAGGGGATAGCTCCGGAGTCATGCCAGGCAAGCCTAGTTCTCCCAGCGACTCGCGTGCGACGGCAGGCTTGCCGTCCCCCAGGGAACTGAGCGAAATACGGGGCAAGACCGCGCTTCGCTCCGGCGCCGCCCGAGCAGCCGCAGCCTCGGGCACCAAGCGAACCAGAATTGCCGCCAGATCTCGGTTGGCATCTGTCGGGGCTTGGCTCATTCGCTCGGCGATTGCGTGCAGGGAAAGCCGGCTGGCATTGTCCAGGGCATTCCGCCACGCCGCAGCGGGCAAACCCGAAAGGAGCAGGGTAGGAAATGGCTCGGAGTCGTGCGCCGGCTGCAGGGAGATATGACCGTAGTGCAACTCGGCCGTCCGTGAGGCGCCCAGGGGCTGTCCCGGTTTTTCACCTTGCGTCGGGAATCCCTCCAGGAACCCGTGGCTTGCCACCAGGATCAGGACCTCGCCCGCGAAGCCCAGGAACAGCGCCTCCTCGTGCAGCACCGCGGTCGCCAAGTTGATTTGAATCGGTTGGGCCTGGGGACCGAGAACCCCCACCCATTCCTCAGTCCCCTGGAAAACTTCGTCGTTGACTGCTGTGAACGAGGCCCGCAGCGCAGCCGTCACCGAGCCGGGGGTGTCAAAGTAGGCGCGGGCCGCAAGATCACACAAGTGCTGGGCCTGAGAATCACCCAGCGGCATCCAGGTTGCATCCAAGGCCAGGACCAGCGTTTCCCCCGCACGGCCCCGCGCGCAGCGCCTTGGTGCGGTCCTAACCTGATAACCTGCGGGAAAAGTATCCTCCAGCTTCCCCGCACGAACCAGCAAAGGCCTCATTTCGACTTGCAAGGAGGGCATTCCCCTATTCTACCCGGAAGCCTAGCCGCTCGGGCTCGGTGTGAACAAAGGCTGCAAGATCAATGCCGTCAAGTGGGACCGCGCGGAATGGAGCCGCGCGGGCGGGCCGTGCTACTCCGCCTCCCTGGCTTGGCCGCCGCGGGGAGCAGGCCCCCCAGGCGCACGGGACCGAGGACTTCTTCGGACTGAACAGCCACACCCACCGACCGAGTCGCCTTTGACCTGCGCCGACCCGGGGAGTTCTTCGGGCGCCGATTCTTCCCTCCCCGGGCCGAACTTAACCCGTGCGGCTTCTCCGCCGCGCTGCGCTGGGCCTCCCGCTCCGCGGACTGCGAGCCTTCAACACCGAAACCCAGCAGCGCACTGCCCTGCCGCCCCCCTCCCCAGGGTTTTCCTCCCGGGAGGCGCGAGATAACGAGATTCAGCTCGAGCAACTCCCCAAGGCGAACGATTAGCCCGCTGGCCGAACACCCCCATGCAGGCTCACACCACAGGACACGCACGGGTTCGCTGAACAACAGGGCACCCAGCGACCCCTCTGGCCTGTGCCCTGAATCCCCCTCCTTGCGCGGCCCGAGGGAACGGGTTTCCTTTTGGCGACCGCTGGAGCCATCAGCTCGGAAAAGGCCCTTCGCCTTTCAAGTCGGCGCCCATGCTGGGCGTGCAGAAGAATCGGCGGCCTTCCGGCCGCCGACCAACCCAAGCATAAAGGGAGGCTCAGACCCACCTAGCAGACGGCCATCAAGTACTCATCGATGGCTCGCGCCGCTTTTCTTCCCGCGACCATAGCCGTCACTACCAAGTCAGGCCCGGTGACTCCATCTCCGCCCGCGAAGACGCCTGGACGAGAGGTGGCACCTGTCTCCGGATCAACAACGACGAGTCCATAGTCGCGGACCTGCAAGCCAGGCGTTGATTCCCCGATCTCCGGGTCCGGCCAGTAGCCCAGCGCCAGGACGACCGTATCCGCTTCCACCGTGAAGTTGGACCCCTCAATCGGGACCGGTCGGCGCCTGCCGGACTTGTCGGGCTCGCCCAGTTCGCACTGCAGACATTCGACCCCGCTGACCCGACCGTCCGGTCCGGCCAGAAAGCGGATGGGCTGGGTGAGAAAGCGGTACCGAGCCCCCTCTTCCCGCGCCAGCGCACGATCCTTGCGCCCACCCGGCATCTCCGCCTCCGTGCGGCGATAGACGCAAGTAACTTCCTCGGCTCCCAGGCGGAGGGCTGTGCGCAAGCAATCGGAGGCTGTGTCGCCTCCTCCGACGACGGCCACCTTGCGACCCACCTGCAAACGCTCGCGCTGGCCAGGAGGAAGCAGGGCCGGATCAACATTGGTGCGTACGAGGAATTCGGTAGATTGGTATACGGCCGGCAGATCCTCTCCTGGCGCCTTCATCGTGGCAGGAATCCCGGACCCGACACCGACAAACACGGCTTGGTACCCCTCGCCAAGAATCTGGTCAATAGTGTGATCTCGTCCAATGCGGACCCCGGTCTCGAACTCCGCCCCCGCCTCGCGGAAGTCGCCGATGCGCGCGTCAACAACCTTCTTGGAAAGCTTGAAATTGGGAATCCCATAGATCAGCAGGCCTCCGGGTGAGGGCGCAGCCTCGAAGAAGGTTACCGCGTGACCCCGCTGCAGGAGTTGCTCAGCACACGCCAGGCCCGCTGGACCCGACCCAACAATCGCAACCCGCTTCCCGGAGGGGGCGCCCTTTGAAACTTCGACCCGCGAGTGCTGGCGCTGGAAGTCCGCGACGAAGGCCTCCAAGGCCCCCGTTAGGACCGGCTCCCCACGCTTGCTCCGGACGCAGGCTCCTTGACACAGCTGCTCATGCGGGCAGACCCGGCCGCAAATTTCGGGCAAAGAGCTAGTCTGGCGGTAGACTTCCGCGGCTTCCAGAAATTTTCCTTGCTCGATCAGCAGCAGCGCCTTGGAAATATCATTGTGGCCGGGGCAGGCTTCCGAGCAAGGAGCCGGATCGGGGCAGTGGATACACCGCATGGCCTCGCGCCGGGCGCGTTCCTCGTCTAGCGGAAGAAACGTCTCACCAAAATCGAGTAGCCGCTCCGAAACAGGACGAGTCGGCAAGTCCTCGAACGGGATTTTCATGCGGGCCTTGCGATCAAGAACGGGACTGGCGCTGGGCGTCTCGGGCATTGATGCTCCTTGAGGACGATCGAAAAAAAACTCGAGCTCCGCCCCGGGCGGAGCCGCTTTGCCCGCCAGCCATGCCCGGTGGGCCTTGTCAGGGATTCCAGACCGAGTCTAGTGGTCGCAATCCAGATAGGTTAGGGCTTGAAATCACTTATCGCCGCGATAATGATCACCCGGCCACAGGAACATGATCACTCGCACGACATCAACTGTGCCGCCGATCAATTCCCCGCTTGGCCACCGCCCCGAGGTTCACGAATTGAATGGAAAAGCTCACTCGCCCCGGGAAACCCTCCAGGCGCGGAGACCGCGCGCGGGACCCATAGGCCCGTCATATCGAACAACGCTTGGGCCAACTGCATGCGGCAAGACTCAGGGAACGCAAGGGCAGCGTTTTTGCGACGCCCAACGAGGATCCTGAGGTATTTCCCCAAAGGGCTCCACTTTCATTCTTCCGCCGCTATAATTGACTCTTCGCGACCGGATCCGGATGGCGCCGGAAGAAACCCTTCCTTCCGGGCGCCTGTGGCTCGGTATCTGAAATCTGGACATGATCCCCCCGCGCAAACCTTCGCATTCCCGCGGCTGGTCCCCGCTCGCAACCCTTGCCATCCTTGGCCTCCTAATCCTGGGCGCGTGCGGTTACGTCGCCCCCCGCTGGGCCGAGATTGAGGCATTGGGAGCGGACTGGCTTCGTTCCATCCTGGGCGATCAAACGGTTTCGCGCATGGAAGTGATCCTGTTTAAGATGGAGGACGAGGTGCGCTTGGCCGAGTACTCCCTGGGCCTCTTCTCGCCTGCGGCCCCCTGGGCCCCGGCCTCAGTGCTCGTCGTGCCTGCCGCTCCGAACGCAACGGCCAGCCCGGCCCGCCTAGCGACGCTCACGCCGTTTCCCTCTCCCGCTCCGTCTACCGTCTCGGCTTCCACCCCGGGCCCGCCCCAGCAACCGGGCCCCACCCCCGCGGAATGGCCGCCTGCCCCAGGCACCCCTCTGGGCCATCTCGCGGGGGAGGGCAAGTGGTCTCCATACTTGGTGGGCGCGTCGGGAACGGTCTTTGCGGAACGTGCCTTCTTCCAGCCCGACCCCGAACGTCCCTACATTGTTGTGGGCGTGGTTGCTTTCAACCTAGAAACCACTCGCCTGCACTACGTGGTAGGCACTCAGGAGCCGGAGTCGGATGTGCCTCTGGTGCGAACGGGGAGAATTGCCCCCTCCGATAAGGCCTCGGGCGTCCTTCTGGCCGCGTTCAACGGGGGCTTCAGAGGGCGCCACGGGAACTTCGGAGTGATGGTCGATGGGGCGGTCCTCCTGCCACCCCGAGACGGGATGGGAACGGTGGTCCTCAATGAGGATGGGCAGGTGAAAATCGATCAGTGGGGGCGGTTCCCTCTGGGACCTGAGATTGCGGCCTGGAGGCAGAACGGCCCGCTGATCCTCGATGGCGGGCAGGTCAATCCCGAGGTGGACCTGGTCTCCTACGACCTGTGGGGAACACTGCTGACCGGCAAGACCCTCACCTGGCGGTCCGGTCTGGGGCTAAGTCGTAACGGCCAAGTGCTCTTGTATGCCGCTGGCCCCAGCCTCAGCGTGCGCGGCCTGGCGACCACGCTCGGTGCGGCCGGCGCCGACAATGCCCTCGAGCTTGATATCAACAATTTCTGGGTGGAATTCGTAAGCATTCGAGCCGTGGGGGGCCGCTTTTTCGCCTATCCACTTTTTCCCGAGATGAGCGAGGGTGAGGGGCGCTATCTCGGTCCCTCGGCACGGGATTTCTTCTACGTCACCACGCGCCAGGGATAACCCACAGGCTGCCGCGGGTTGGTGCCTCCATTGCGTTCTTTCCGGGGGACCGGGCCAGGCGTGAAGCTACCCGCCGGGCCGGGCGGCGGGGCGCAATCGAAGTTCCGAATCTGCTTGCTCAACCTGGAACACCGGTTGGTACTTCTCGTGAGCACAAATGACGCGTGCCCCGCATTCCACCGACCAAGCCTGCCAGCGCTGCTTGCTGCGCAGGGTCTCCAGCGGCTCGACGTCGTAGGCAGTGAGCCAGCTCAGGTGCGCAAAATGAACTGCCAGCGAGGCCAGGTCACCCGTGAAAAAAACCGGCGAAGCGAGACCCTCCACCAGCACGCTTTGGTGGCCGCGGGTGTGCCCGCGGGTTACTACGCAACGAACTTCGTGCGTCGCAGGGGTGTCGCCGTGAAGCAGGCGCATCCGCCCTTCGCGCACCAAGGGCAAAAAGTTCACCGGAGAGTAGGTGTGGCGTGTCCGCTCATCCGGAAGAGAGGCTTGGGCCCACTCCAACCGCTGCACCCAGTATTCGGCCCGTGGAAAGCTCGGCACGAGGCTTCCGGCCTCGATCCGCGTGTTGCCTCCACAGTGATCGGCGTGCAAGTGCGTGTTAATGACCAGATCCACATCCTCCGGAGAGGTCCCCAGCCGATGCAGTCCCTCCAGCAAGCCGCCTTCGGGGCGCTCCAGATCCCATTGCCCCAAGGCGGCCTCATCAAGTTTCGTGCCCAACCCCGTATCAACGAGGATGGTCTTCCCCTCCGAGCGAACGAGCAGCGACCATAGGACCAGCGGCACCTTGCTCCAGGCCTCCTCCGGGAAACTCCTTTCCCAGAGAGCAGCCGGCACGAGTCCGAACGGTCCGCCCGGATCCTGCCGCACGACTCCATCGTTTAACAGGCAAAGCTCAGGCCCCTGCCTCATCTGTTCTACCTCCCAGCCTCCTGCAACCGGTAATCCCAACCGCCTTTCGCCCCTTCCACCCCGCTCCCGGGGATTCCGTTCCTAGCCGCCCTACTCCCCTGCCTGGGCCAGAACCTGGCGCAGGTGATCGTAATGCTGCCGCTCGTGCTCAAGAAACCGCCGCAGCACTTTGCGAGCGGTCCAGGTCTCTCCCCAGGGCGCGCGGTTGACCCGCTGAAGGTCTTTCTCTCCCAGGCCCTCAAGCCTCTGAACTGCCACAATGCGCACCTGCGCCAGCCTCACCAATGGGTCAGCGGGCCATCGTCCCAATCGCCCACGAAAATGCAGGTGCACCGTCGCCAGCTGTCGCAAGGCCTCTTCGGACCGTTCGCGCTCGGCCGACGGGGCCGCAAGCCAGGACCCCTCTCCCAGGCCCCGCAGCCATCCCGCCAACTGCAGGCCAAGCTCCAGGAGTTGATTGATCCCGCGATTCAGATTTTCCCGGGCGAAGGGGAAAAGGTCGGATTCCACGGTTTCATTCCCACGCCAGCAAGGATCGGGACGCATGACCCCGCGCTCGGCCCGCGGCAGGGACTGAACGTAAGCCCCCCAGGCAGTCTCCAGCTCCAGCGCTCGGCGCAATACCTTTCGGGGCGTCCATTCCTCACCCAGAAAGCAAGTGGTCACAGAGAGTTCTTCCTCGGTCAAGCTGTGGAGCCGCCCGATCAACAGGGACCGGGCGCCCCAGGCCGCTCCGGCCGCATCTTCGGGAAGGGGGATCAGCCGGTCCAGGTACCAGCACTCCGCGATCGCGACGTGCTCAATAATCTGAGCCGCCTTCCAGCCACCCGCCGGCCCGGCCTTCATCTGCTGGGGGCTCAAGCCCCTCGCCAGCCGACCAAAACGTTCCCTCGCCAGCGCCATCCGCAGCAGCAGGTGCTCGAGTTCGCCCCGGGTTAGAGGCACAAGATCCTCAGGGAAAACGTTCTCCGCGATCGGGTCCAACTCGATCGGAATGGCCGGGTCGATGGAGGGCACCGGGAGGAGATTGGCTTCCAGAAAAAGGATCTCTTCCTGGAGCACTTCCAGGGCGCGGGCGACAGCCACCTCCCGCAGGGGATGCATCGCGTTAACCCCAGGCAGGGACGGGATGTGGGCCATGAACCCGCCCTCCTCGGAATCACGGTAGACATAAACTCGGGTCGGTTCCATCTTCGCCCTGGAGGTCAGAAGCCGCGGACGGCCATCTCAACCGCGGGACGGGGGAACTCCCTAGTGGTGGTGCCTCCGCCGCTTGCGAGGAGCGGCACCGCCCTCGGATCCGGTCGATCCCGCCGTCGAGTCCCCGCGGGCGGCTCCTGCGGCAACCGCGAGCTCCCGCTCGCTGGCTTGGGCCCCGGAAGCCCGGTCCGATTCCAGGTGGCAGTCTTTGTATTTCTTGCCACTACCGCACCAGCAGGGATCATTCCTGCCCAGCGCGGCGCCCCCCGTCTCCTGGCCAGCCGCCGATTCCTGGAGTGCACTGGGCGGCGGCAGAAGACGAAGGCGAAACAGTCTCGAAACCACCCCGCCGCGAACCTGGACCAAGAGCTGCTGAAACATGTCAAAGGCGCGGCTTTTGTACTCGACCAGAGGGTCTCGTTGGGCATAGGCTTCCAAACCAATGGAGGTGCGCAGGCCCTCCATCGAGGTAAGGTACTCGACCCAGAGCTGGCCAATCGTCGACAACATCAACTCCCGCTGGGCCCGGGTCAGGGCCGCCGCTCCCAGTCCTTGGACCGCCGCCTGCCGACCGCTTTCCGGCCACTCGCGCAAGGCCGTCGTCTCCAGAGCCTTCTCTTCGACGAGACCCGGACCCAACTCCCGGCGGATGGATTCCCTGAGATCGGGGGCCAAGGCCTCCAGGGAGTGCTCCCCGAAGCGCTGCCACAAGATGAGGCCCCATTCCTCCTGGAAGGCGTCGAGTGCCTCCAGCAGGTGCTCGGTAACCTCCTCTTGGAGTTCCGCACCGCCTCCGCTCCCCAGCAAAGAGGCGGCCAGGTAGATCCAGGTAAAGCGCCCGGCCGTCACGGAGCGGCGCTGGTGAGTCCGTGCGTCAAAGACCATCTGGGAAGTCAGGGGCAGCTGAACCAGCCGACGCAACTGTTCGTTGACATCGGCAGGGAAAGGATTCGCCGAATTGAGTTCCGAGTGGACTTCCTGGAGCACGCGCTCCCGCCGGGCGTCCAGCGTCGACTGCAGATTTCGACGCAGGTTCTCCACCGATTCATCCAGATCCGGAGAGGGCGCTGGCAGGCGATCGGCCGTCAGCCCGGTTCGCCGCTGGACCCAGGAGACAAGCTGCGTGCCCGCGCGGGACCAGGCAGTCTTCTCCACAAGGTCGAGCAGATCCTGCTTCAGATCCTCGACCGCCTCCGCGCGCAGGTGTTCTTTGGGAATCAGGCGGAGATCAATGCTCACAACCTGGCTCACCGCATCGGCCAGCGCCTGAGGCGAGATTTCGCGATCTCCTTCCCGGGCTTCGATCTCCACCCCCTCCAAGGCCGTTTCCGCCGCCTCGCTCCGCACACGAATCTGTTCCTCAGCGTGGTCCGCGACGCGCTCCGCCTGCTCCTCGAAGGCGCGCAGCAGATGTTCGCCTTCGAGCTGCATGGCCTGGCCTACGAACTCCTCCACCCTCAAGGCGAGGCTCGAGCTTGCGGGCTGCAGGAGAGCCTTGTGGACGAGCTTCAGGGAGTAGGAAGGCAGAATCCGGCCCTCGTTCAAGAGCAAGGGAGGCTGGGCCTCGTCCAGCCAAGCCATCAGGCGCCAGGGGCCCTCCGCGTCCCGCGAAGCATCCTGGACGCGGGCCCCCACCTCATTCTCGAGCATCGAGCGGATGTCCTCGCTCAGGTCTTCCTTCTCAAAGATGCGATCCCGCTGGCCGTAAATCTTGTTGCGCTGGGTGTTGAGGACGTCATCGTACTCCAGCAGGTTCTTGCGTACATCGAAGTTCGCGCCCTCGACTCGGGTCTGGGATTGTTCGATCAGTCGGCTGACCAGGCTGGAGGCCAGCGGAACCGCATCGTCGATCTTGAGACGCTGCATCAAATCGGAAACCTGAGAGCCTCCAAATCGGCGCATCAGGTCGTCTTCCAGGGAGAGAAAGAACCGCGACGAACCCGGGTCCCCCTGGCGCGCAGACCGGCCCCGCAACTGGTTGTCAATGCGCCTCGCCTCATGGCGCTCTGAACCCAGAATGTGCAGCCCCCCCAGTTCGCGGACCCTTTCTTCTTCCCGGATGTGCTTGAAGAAATACTCCACTTCCCCCGTATAAATGCTATATTGCTCCGGTCGCAGCCCCTGCAAGGACTCGCGCCGCTGTTCATTGCTCAGGTCGTAGGGATTCTCCACCCCGTTCCGCCGCAGAACGCGGTTAACCGCGGCCAGGACCTCCTCAGCCAACTCGCCCCCCAGCTTGATGTCGACCCCGCGCCCCGCCATGTTGGTTGCAATGGTGATGGCCCCAAAGGCTCCGGCGCCGGCGATAATCTGGCTTTCCTCGGCGTGCCTCCTGGCGTTGAGCACCTGATGGGCGATCCCTCGTTGGAGAGCCTCCAGCAACCGTGCCTGCGGCAGCTCGGGCAGGTCCAGAACCCGGGCCAGCCGCAGCAGGTTCTCCTCCGTCTCAGGGTTGAGGGACATTTCCAAAGGCCGGGCCAGGGGCCGCAGGACGGCAGGTGTCAGCGCACTGAGAGGCTGATTGAGGACCAGCAGCTCCTCGATCAAACGCCCGTCCTCCTGCAGGTGGTTCTTCTCGAACCAGGCATCGCGCACAAGCAGGGTCAGGGCCAAGCGGCGCAGGGGTTCGGCGTGCAAGCGCTCGGAGAGGTTTTCCGAACGCTCCACGGAAGTCGTACCCACTAGGACGGGGCGTCCAAGGACATGCATTTGCAGGATCTCGCTGCAGATGGCCCGCAACTTGGTCTCCTCCGTGCGATAGACCACGTCCGGGTAGTCCTTTCGCTTCCAAAAGACCGGGACCTCCGGTCGCTCCTTGCGGCCGTAGTGGAAGAATCGATTTCCGTCTTCCTTGTAGGGGACCTCGACCAGCCCCGATTCGGGCCGGCTGGCCACATATTCGAGGTTGGTTGGGATGGGCACGACCTCGAGCTTGTAGATCTTGTTGAACTCCTCGGACTCTGTGACCGCGGTGCCGGTCATGCCGCACAGCTTGTCATACAGGCGGAAGTAGTTCTGCAGCGTGATGGTCGCGTAGGTGACGTTTTCCGGTTGGATCTCCAATCCCTCTTTGGCCTCCACCGCCTGATGGAGCCCATCCGACCAGCGGCGACCCTGCATCAACCGCCCTGTAAACTCGTCCACGATGATGACCTGGCCGGCCTGCACCAGGTAGTCCCGGTTGCGCTTGAAGAGGAACTCGCTCCGCAAAGCTTGCTGCAGATTGCCGGCCAGGCGGGCCTGCTCCGGGGTGACATCCTCCGGACGGTCGGGATCGCTGAGAGGAAACCCGAGAAGCTGTTCCACATGTTCCTCCCCGACCTCGGTCAGGGTGACCGTCCGGTCCCGCTCCTCGATTTCATAATCCTCAGGATGCAGCTGGCGCACGATCTGCGCCATGCGCTGGTATTCTTGAGGATCCAGCGCCGCCGGGCCGGAGATAATGAGCGGAGTGCGGGCCTCATCGACGAGAATGTTGTCGACCTCATCGACGATCGCATAGTGGCGCGACGCCTGAACGCGTTCCTCCCGGCGCAGGGCCAAGTTGTCGCGCAGGTAGTCGAACCCAAATTCATTGTTGGTCCCATAGGTGATGTCAGCGCGGTACGCCTCGGCCCGGTCCACCATGCGCAGTTGATGCACGTCCTCCTGGGGGGAGGAGCGCGAGGGATCGAACACAAACGCCTTGCGCGCGTTGTCGGTCCGCGCCGCCTCCTGGAGCACGCCCACGCTCAGGCCCAGCGAGTCGTAGATCGGGCCCATCCAGCGCGCATCCCGGCGGGCCAGATAATCGTTGACTGTGACAAGATGGGCTCCCTTCCCCGCCAGCGCGTTGAGATAGAGCGGCAGGGTGGCCACCAGCGTCTTGCCCTCGCCCGTTCGCATCTCGGCCACCCGGCCCTGATGCAGGACCATGCCGCCAATCAGCTGCACGTCGTAGGGCCGAAGACCCAGCGTCCTTTGAGCCGCCTCGCGCACTACCCCAAAGGCCTCAGGCAGAAGGTCGTCCAGGCTCTGCCCGTCAGCAAGTTGGGCCCGGAACTCATCGGTTTTCAGCCGAAGTTCGGCGTCGCTCAAACGGCGAAATTCAGGTTCGAGTGCATTGATGCCCTCAACCAGCTGGCTGTATTGCTCGATGTCTCGACGGTTGGGATCCCCGCCGACCAAACGAACCAGCGACCTGAGCATGCTTTTCTTGAGCCCCCTTCAACACAGAAGAGTGTTCGGTGAATGGACCGGGGGCCGGAACGGCGTGGCGATCCCGGGTTCGGCGTGTTCCGGCTTACTCGTTGAACATTTCCCCCACACTTCGCCCCTCATGCGCCCGGAGGATCACCTCCCCCAGCAGCGGCGCGACCGAGAGCACGACCAGTCGATCGCCCAGAGCAGCGCGCTGTGAGGCGGTCAGCGGGATGGTGTTGGTCGTGACAATTTGCTTGACCGGCAAGCTAGCCAGGCGCCCGACTGCGTCCGGGGCAAAAACCGGGTGCACGAAGCACAGGTAGACCTCGCGGGCCCCGTGAGCCTTGATCAGTTCGACGGCTTGGACCACGGAGCCGCCTGTAGCGACCTCGTCGTCGACCACGATGACGTCGTGGTCAGCCACCTCGCCCACAATGGTGAGAGCCTCCGCCGAGGGATCATTGCCCCGGCGTCGCTTCTCAATAAAGGCCATGCTGCAACCGAGCCGGGCCGCGAAATTGCGGCCCTTCTTCGAGTAGCCCAGGTCGGCCGCGACAATGACGGGGTCTTGCAACCTCTCCCGCCGCTCCACAAAGTAGCCGCTGAGCATGTGGAACGCGGTGAGCGCGTCTCCGGGAATCGAGAAGAACCCCTGGATCTGGCCCGCATGCAGATCCAGGACCATGTACCGGTCCGCACCCGCCACCTGAATCAGGTCAGCCACCAGTCGCGCCGTGATGGGCACCCGGGGCTGATCTTTCTTGTCCGAACGCGCATAACATAAGTAGGGAATCACGGCCGTGATCCGGCCGGCCGAGTCCAACTTCAAGGTCTGCAGCGTGATCAGGAGCTCCATCAGATTGCGGTGAACCGGAGAGGATGTGGTCTGAATGATGTAGACGTCCTGGCCTCTCACACTCTTGCGCAGGCGCACGAACACATTCTCGTTGGGAAACTCGATCACCTCGTGATCACAAATGGGCACGTTGAGATAATCGGAGATTTCCCCGGCCAGCTCTTTGGAGGCCGTGCCTGCCAGAAGCCGGATTCCGCTGTATGTGTTCACCTTGACTCCTGGTCGCGGTTCGACGCCCGCTTCGCCCACTCTTCTTGCAGGACGGAATACAGGCGAACGTCACGGTAGGTCCCCCGGCGGAACTCCGCTTGGCGCAGGCGCCCCTCCAGAATGAAGCCGGCCTTTTCATAGACATGCTGCGCCCGGGGGTTGTCCTCAAACACCCGCAGGAAGACCCGCCACAGATTCAGGGTTTCGAAGGCGTGCCCCAGCAGGAGGTGGATGACCTCCGTCCCCAGCCCCTGGTTCCAGTATCGCTTTTCGCCGATCACGATCCCCAGCTCGGCGCTTCGGTTGCGCCATTCAATGTGGTGCAAGCCGGCCGAGCCGATGTGCTCCCACTGATCCCGCCCCGTCCGCACTTCGATGGCCAGAGGCTGCTCGTCATCCGGACGCTGAAGCACCTGCTCAAACCAGCGTTCCTCCATGGCCAGACTGATGCCGAAGTACATCAGCAGGCCAGCCCGCACTTCCGGATCAGCAAACCAGCGCACGAAGCGCGGCAGATCCTCGCGCTCCACACGCCGAAGGCGAACCCGCTCCCCAATGATCATCGCCTCCAGACCCTCCTGAGCTCAAATTCCCTCAGTCCCACCCTGGCCGAGCAGGATCGCGACCGCCGCAGCAGGTGAGATCTCTCGACTCGCAACCCGGCCCACGGTCTTCTCGAAAAGCCCGTCCGGCTGCGAATGACGCCAACGATCGGCAAGCCGATCCCTCACGCGGCTCTCAATCTCGGCCGCAATCCTCTCCCGTTCGCGCACACTCCAAATCCCGGACGCGCGCAGATAACCGCCGTGCCGGAGAATCTGGCGAGCGACTTCCTCCACACCCTCTCCCGAAGAAGCCACCGTGCGCATCACCGGCGGATCCCAGGTTTCTTCGGCCTCCCTCCCCTGCGCGGCAGGTTTTTGGCGCGGCGCCAGGCCCAAGGCGGTTTCCAGGATCTGCACGGCACGCTCCGCACCCGCCAAGTCCGCTTTGTTCACGACCAGGAGATCAGCGATTTCCAGCACCCCGGCCTTGATGGCCTGAATGTCATCGCCTAGTCCGGGCGCCTCTACCACAACCGTCGTGTGCGCGTGCCGAGCGATGTCCACCTCGGCTTGGCCAGCCCCGACGGTCTCGACCAGGATGATCTCAAAGCCGGCCGCATCCAGCCCCTGGATGACGCCCCCCGTGGTGCGCGCCAAGCCCCCCAAGGATCCGCGGGAGGCCATAGAGCGCACGAAGACCCCTGGGTCCCCCGCCAGATCGCGCATGCGGATTCGATCCCCCAGAAAGGCGCCTCCCGTGAAAGGGCTGCTGGGGTCGACCGCCACAATGCCTACCGTCCGCGAGCCGCCGCCCCTCTCCGCAGGGAGGACCCCCCGGCGGAAGACTTTGGCCAACTCATTGACCAGCGAAGATTTCCCCGTACCCGGCGCGCCGGTGATTCCCACGATATGGGCCCGACCGGTAGACGGAAAGAGTTGCGCCAGCGCCGACCCCCCTTCCGGGGATTCGTTCTCAATGAGGGTGAGCAGTTTAGCAAGGGCTAACCGATCGCCCGACTGGACACTTCCCACCAAGACCAGCCCCTCGCCCATTCCTCGGCTCAACTCGCAACCGTCTCCCCCAAAGAGCGGCGGATCCTTTCGACGACCACCTCGGTTGAGGTGCCGGGTCCAAAGATCTCGGCAACCCCCAGCGAGCGGAGGGCTGGAGCATCTTGATCGGGAATGATTCCCCCCACGAAGACGGGGACTTCTCCCTGTCCCTGGCTCCGCAGGAGCTCGAGCACGCGGGGTACCAAGACCATATGGGCCCCGGAAAGAATCGACAGGCCAACGACCTGCACATCTTCCTGAAGAGCGGCCTCGGCGATCATCTCCGGGGTCTGGCGCAAGCCTGTGTAAATAACCTCCAGGCCGGCGTCCCGCAGGGCCCGGGCAATCACCTTGGCCCCGCGATCGTGACCGTCCAAGCCCGGCTTGGCAATCAGCACGCGAATTTTTCGGTCCGGCACCTTTTGGCTCCCGAATTCATTGGCTTAACGAGATTATACCCCGGCCAGGAACGGCCCGGGCGGGCGGCATGCCCTTGATCCCCTCGTCACAGATCCTCTTGCCTTCCCCGCCGAGGGCAACAATGCAAATTGCGTTCCCAGACAAAGTTGCACAGGAAATCCGGATGCCCTTCTGTGATTTGGTGGGCTGGTGATGGCCCTTCGGCGCCAGAGGTGGCACAGATTGATTTCGATCGCAACGGTTGCGCCGGGCAGATCCCTCTGCTATCATCGTTTGACTTTTGGTCGTCGTGGTGCCTTCGGTCGCATGTCAGGCTCCCATGAAACCGATTCCCGCGCGAGTTCAGCGCCAGCGTCGTCTGTATGCGACCCTGGGAGGTGTGATCCTCGTCACGCTGCCATGCTATTGCCTGGGGGTGGTCCTCTTGGCGCTCAAATTGGCGCCGTCGGCGACGGCCACTCCCGTGCTCTCCCCCACCGGCACCTCAAGCCCAATCGCGCTCCCGACGGCTACGCCGACCTGGGCCCGGCCGCCGACCGCCACCTCCACGCCGGAAACCCCGTACCTCACACCGACCAACACATTCACACCGACCTCCTTGCCGTCCCCGACTCTCACCCTGCAGCCCGTCGCAACGGCTTCGCCGTTGGCGACGCCCAGCGACACGGCTCCCGCCCCTTGACCCGATCAATGCGTTGAGGACCCATGGACGATGCTCAGCTCGCGGCGGTTTTGAAGGATCTCCTGAACGAGCCCGGGTTGTCCGCCAATGAGGGGCCGATCCGCGAGCGCCTGCGACAAGTCTGGCGTCCTCTCCTGGATGAGATCACGGTATCACGATTAGGGAGCCTGCACGGGCGCAAGCGTGGGCAGGGTCGGGAACCCCGGCCATCGATCCTGATCGCGGCTCACATGGACAGCGTTGGCCTGATGGTTGAGCAGGTGGTCAGCGGATTTCTGCGGGTCAGGCCGATCGGATGGCTGGATCCACGCATTCTTCCCGGCCAACCTGTGACGGTCCATGGCCGGCGCGAAGTTCCCGGCTTGCTCGTGCCGGCCCCGGCGGCTCTCCTCGACCCTCAGCAGGGGGCGGAGCAAGCCATCCGCTTCGAGGATCTGTGGGTGGATCTGGGCCTCTCGGCGTCCGAGGCGGCCAGACTTGTCAGGCCCGGAGACCTGATTGCCTTCGCTCAGTTGCCCTTCGAGATGGGAGACGGGCTGCTGGCCGGCAAGGCGCTGGACGACCGGGCTGGGCTGGCCGCTTTGACCCTGTGCCTGATGGAACTCCGATTGCGCGCCCATTCCTGGGACGTGATGGTCGCTGCCACAAGCGGGGAAGAGGAGAACCTCGCCGGGGCCCGCACCTCCTCGTTCGAGATCCATCCGGACCTGGCTGTGGCGGTGGATGCGACCCTCGCTGCCGGTCCCCCTGGTCAACCGGAACATAAAGTTTTCCCTCTGGGGGCAGGGATCACCCTGGGCTGGGGTCCGATCATCCATCCCGGGCTGTTTCGGCAGTTTGAGCAGGCCGCGCGGCGGGCGGAGGTCCCTTTCTTCACCGAGGTGATGCCCGGCCGCACCCAAACCGACGCCGATGCCCTACAGGTCGCGGTCGAGGGGATTCCCACCATGCTGGTCAGCATCCCTCTGCGTTACATGCACACCCCTCTGGAAGTGGTCGCCCTGCGGGACATTCGCAGAGCCGGCCGGCTGCTGGCTGAGTTCTGCGCCTCCCTGGACGAAGGTTTCCTTCAGCGCTTGACCTTGGAGTGACCCATGCCCAGAAAGCCCCCCCAAAGAACTCGGGCGACAAAGAGCCCAGCGGCCAGAAGAAAAGCAGCCGCTCCTTGGCGCCCACCCGACCTGATCGACTTGGCTCGCCGATTGAGCGAGGCCAGCGGCGTGTCGGGGGACGAGGCCGCCGTACGCCGAATCGTCCTCGAAAGCCTGCAGGGCCGGACGGATCAAGTCTCCGTTGATGCCCTCGGGAACATCCTGGTTCGCTGTCGCCCCTCAGGCCGCCGAGCGCTACGGGTGATGGTCGCCGCACACCTAGACGAGGTGGGGTTGATCATTGTGGCCATATCAAGCGACGGCATGCTCCGTTTCGAAACCGTCGGCGGGGTCGATGAACGTTATCTTCTGGGAAAAGCTGTCTGGGTCGGCAGGGATCACCTTCCCGGAGTGATCGGGGTGAAACCGATCCACCTTTCGGGGCCGGCCGAGGTCGCGAGGGCGGTCCCGGTGGATTCCCTGCGGATCGATATTGGCGCGGCCTCGAAGGAAGCAGCCAGCCAGTGGGTCCAGCCTGGAGACCGGGTCGTGTTCGCCACGCGCTTTGAGGCCCGCGGCCAGCTGCTTCTGGGGAAAGCTCTCGACGATCGGCTCGGGGTGGCGTCCCTGATCAGCCTGGTCCTGGATCCGCCAGCCAATATCGAGCTGCTGGCCGCCTTCACCACCCAGGAGGAGGTAGGGCTGCGCGGCGCTCAGGTCGCCGCGTATGCGCTCAATCCTCAGGCGGCGCTGGTCCTGGACACCACTCCAGCCAACGATCTGCCCCTGGGTGACGGAAGCGAGAATGCCGCTTACAACACGAAGTTAGGAGCCGGTCCAGCGGTCTACTTGGCGGATCGGGGAACCCTTTCCGATCGTCGCCTCGTATCCCTTGTGGTCGAGGCCGCTCGCGCCGAGGGCCTCCCCTTCCAGTTTCGTCAACCCGGAGGGGGAACCACCGATGCCGCGGCCATTCATCTGACGCGGGAAGGGATCCCAAGTGTCTCGCTTTCGGTCCCCGCCCGCTACCTGCACAGCCCGAGGTCGCTGGCCCGCCGGGAGGATTGGCTCAACACCTTGCGTCTTTCGCGCGCCGCCCTGGCTCGTCTCGCTCCCGACAAGCTTCGGTAGAGCCGGGCCCGCACCGCGTTGGTTGGCGTTCAGGTCTGGGAGGGAACCGTGAAGCCCCTAATCGCACGACTGGCCGATGCCTACGGCCCTTCGGGCAAAGAAGACAGCCTCCGGCAGATCGTTCGCTCCGAGCTCAAAGGGCTCAGTGACTACATCTCCGAAGACCCTCTGGGCAATGTTCATGCCGTCATAAAACAGAAGACCCGGGCGGGGCGCAAGATTATGGTCTCGGCCCCAATGGACGAGGTTGGCTTGATCGTTTCCCACGTCGATGACCACGGTTTCGCCCGCTTTTCTCCCTTGGGCGACGTGGACCTGCTGCAATGCCCGGGGGCCCGGGTGCGCTTTGGCGACGGTCGCATGGGCGTGATCGGGATGGCGGACCGGGCGCGGGGGTCGGCCCGGCGCAGCTGGAGTGAGTTGTTCATTGATGTGGGCGCCTCTGACCGAGAAAATCATCCCCTCCAAGTGGGGGACACAGCGGTCTTCGCCTCCCCTCTGGAGGAGGCAGGAGCGGCACTGATCGGAAAAGGGCTGAACGGGCGCATCGGTGTAGCGATCTTGATCGAGACTCTCCGGCGGCTGAAACGGTCGCCCCATGAGGTCCAGTTCGTCTTTACAGTCCAAGAGCAGGTCGGCCAACGGGGGGCCCGGACGGCCGCCTTTCGCCTGGAGCCCGAGATCGCGATTTCGGTGAGCGCCATACCCTCCGGGGACACTCCGGGAGCGCCCCATTTGGCGGTGGGACTGGGAAAGGGACCGGCCATCAAGGTTCGCGACGCGAGCCTGCTCTGCGACCCACGAGTTGTCCGCTGGATGGTTCAGCGGGCGGAAGAAGCCCGTCTGCCTTACCAGTTGGAGGTCAGTGATGAGGGAGCAACCGGCGCCGCCGAGATTCAGCGCTCACGGGCCGGGGTCATTGTCGGTTCCCTGGGAATACCTTGCCGTTATCTTCACGGCCCCGCCGAGATGGCTGATCTCAATGACGCGGAGAACGCCGTCAAGCTCCTGACCCAGTTGCTGGCGCTCCCGGTGCCCTTCTAGCGGCAACGGCCGAGATTCTCCCCTGGGGCAGACCGCCCAGCTCTTCCTCTCTTCCCAGGCCCGGGGCCCCGGGCTGTGTTACGATCCGTGCGGACGGCTTCCCTGCTAAAGCAATCGCAGGGGCCCGCCTCGGGCCAGCAGGTTCAGGAGGTCAGCGTATGGCCGAGCGTCTCGTGGTCGGCATATCCGGCGCCAGCGGTGTGATTTATGGAATTCGTCTCCTGGAAATCCTCCAGCCGGGACCCCTTGAGACCCATCTGGTGATCACCAAGGCGGCCCGGGTCACGATCCACCAGGAGACTTCCTACAAGGTGAGCCAAGTTGAGGCCCTGGCCCATACTTGCTACTCGCCCGACGATATCGGCGCTGCCCTAGCCTCCGGCTCCTTCGCTACGCGCGCCATGGTGGTCATCCCTTGCTCCGCCAAGAGCCTAGCGGCGATCGCCAACGGATTTGACAGCGACCTTCTCAGTCGAGCGGCGGATGTGACCCTCAAGGAAGGCCGTCCCTTGATTCTCGTGGTCCGCGAGGCCCCCTTGCATCTGGGCCATCTGCGGGCGATGACGCAGGCGGCAGAGGCCGGGGCGGTGATCTTCCCACCCGTTCCGGCCTTCTACACTCACCCCAAGTCCCTCGAAGACCTGATCGATCAGACGGTCGGTCGAGTGTTGTCCCGCCTGGGCATTGAGAACCCATACGCCAAGACATGGAACGGGATGTCATCCGGCTCCTGAAGATCTGCGAGCAGTGTTCCGCAATGACCATCGCCTCCGTCGGGGCCGAAGGCCAAGCAATGGCGGCCTGCGTGTATTTCGCTTTTACCCCCGACCTGAACTTCTACTTTCTCTCTTCCGCCCAAACCCAGCATATTCAGAACCTGCGCCGCGACCCCCGCGCGGCGGTGAGTCTTTCCCCGGTTGGGACTCGCTGGCAAGATCTGCGGGGGGTCCAAATGCGCGGGATCGTCACCCCGAGTCAGGGGGAAGAGGAGCAACGAGGGCGTTCCGTGTATTATTCTCGCTTTCCCTTCGCCCAGGCGCTGGAGCGCGCACAGCAAGCAACCGACCTCCACTGCTTTCGGCCGGACTGGGTCCGGCTGATCGACAACCGCCTCGGCTTCGGACACAAGGAAGAATGGCCATGGCCTTAAGCGGCGCCACCCAGGCCGCCCTGCGGGGGGAGCCTTCCTATGTATGGCGGGCAGGCCAGGAAAGGCGCCTGCGCATGATTCTCGATTCCGGACCCTCGCCGCACCCCGAACGGGTTCTGGTCGATGGCTGCGGCTTAGGATTGTATGTGCGCGCCCTGGAGCCTCATGCCCCCGGGACGGTCGGGTTGGACATCGAATGGGAGCGGGTGGCGCGCGGAGTACGCAGCGGGATCGGGCGACTGTTGGTCGGGGACGGCCAGAGGCTCCCGTTTCCCTCCGGGGCCTTCGATTTAGTCCTATCGAACGAGGTGATTGAGCACGTGGCAGACGATCGAAAAGCAGTGTTGGAAATGGTGCGGGTGCTTCGCCCCCTGGGTCGGCTGGTCTTGTTCTGTCCCAACCGCTGGTACCCCTTCGAAACGCATGGCATCTACTGGCGTGGCCGGTACCATTTTGGGAACATACCGCTCGTCAACTACCTGCCCCGTTTCCTTCGCGACCGGCTCGCGCCCCACGTTCGAGCCTACACCCAAGCGGATCTGCGCCGCCTCTTCCAGGATTTGCCTGTACAGGTCCTGCGCCAGACGGTGATCTTTGGGGGCTACGACAACCTCCTTGCCCGCCGCCCTCGCCTTGGCCGCGCCCTGCGCAGCATCCTCCAGTCCCTCGAGCGCACACCCCTGCGCCATCTTGGTTTGTCCCACTGGTGGGTAATCGAGCGCCAGTAGCGGGCCGGGCGGCCTGCGCAACGGCCGCGGTGTTCGGCACGGCCTGCCCCCCCACGTCTGCCATGAGCTGGCTCCTCAGGTGCCGAGGCCGGTCCGCGGCCTGATGGCCGGACCGGGGAGCGACGGCGGGCCGATCATCCAGGCTCCAACTCCAGGCCACTCCTGCCGGCTCCCCTTTCACCCAACCGGCATGGAGCCTGTGACTTGAATCAGAGTGCCAGCCTCGTCTTCCCCAAGGCAAGCTCAAGGCAACGGGCCGAAAGTCTGCGGCCCCTGCCATGAGGCTGAACCCTTCGCGTGGAAATAGCTCCCGGCTAACTCAGCGCCTCAGGAGCTTCCGTTCGGGATAGCGAACGCGCCAGGCCGTCTGTTCTGCTCCTTGCCCAGGGCGGGGACCATTCGAGAATCACTCCCACCAAGCCGGAGACCGGCCGCCGAGCTGGCCTCCCGGCCGGAGGACCCTTTCGCTTCCCCAGTCGGCCACCTCGCGGACCAGGAATCGTCCTGGTCTAAGATCCTCCTTCCGCTTTTCGGCTTGGTTATCCCCGCGGGTTTGATTGGGCGCAAGTCTCGCCCACGATTGCCAAGGAGGTGGGCGTCGGGGCGGGGGTGGAGCTGGGAGCCAGAGTCGAGGTCGGGTTCGAGGCCACCGTGGAGGTCGCGGTCGGCGCAGAAGTCACGCTTGGAACCACAGTTGATGTCCCGGTCGGCGCGGCACTGGGCTGCAGGGTGGGGGTACTGGAGAGGGTAGCGCTGGGCGAGGGACCCGGAGTTGCAGTCAGGGTTTCCATCGCCGTGACCGTTGCCGCGGGCGTCCCCAGGACCACAATCTCGACCCAGAACGCCTGGTCCGCCCCAGGACCGTACCCAAATCGAGTCCCGTCCGGGCTTTGAAGCATCCAATACCCCTGATAGGTACCGGGGTCCAATGGGGCCGTCAGGGTGACGCTGATTTGGGCTTCCTCACCGACGGCCACAGTCTGGCCGATCGGGTCGCTGGACGGCCCGTCCATTTGATCTCCACTCACAAAGACAATCTGCGTGTCCGTCCTCCAGGGGCATGAGCCAGAGTTGAGAAGACCCCACGTTTTCACCAATGTCGCCCCGGGTTGCACCGGCGTGTCATCCGGAAGGGTCACATCGGACCCGAATTGCAGCTGATAGCAAGTCGATGCAGTGGCTGCGGCAACGGGCGATGGCAGACCGCCCAGGGTCGGGATCTCGCTAGGGGTTTCGCCAGGAGCTTCTGGAGAGGGGCTGGAAAGAAGAGGGGTGGGGGTCGATGGTCCGCCTGCGGCGATCTGGGTGAACACCGCGCCAACCGTCAGGGCGACCTGGGTAATCGGGGAGGGCGCTGCCGCTGCATGCAGGCTGCATGCGCTCAGAGCCAGCGGCAGCCAGACACAAAAAGGCCATCCCAACCGCATTCGACGAGTCATGGCGTGTTGGCCGCTGAGAATTCTAACGCAGACCAGTCCGCCCCGCAAAACTCCGGACGCAACCAGGGCACGGCTCAGCGCCCAAACGCCTTACTTCACGATCACGGGAAGGGGTCCGATTTCCGCCTCGTTCCCGGCCCAGTCGACGGCGCGCACTACGACCTCGTGCTTGCCGCGGCTCAGGTTGTTCCATCTTACCGAGTAGGGCCCTTCGGACATGGACTCAGCCAATTGACCGTCCACGTAAAACTCCACCTGGGCCAGGCCGAAGTTGTCCTGGGCCTGAACCTGAACAACCGCCGCCTCTCCACTGGCGACCTGCTCGACGCCCCCGGCCGAGGGAACGACCCACTGGAGGTTGGGCGGCACATTATCTACAGTTACGGGGATCGCGAAGCTCTCCACATGGCCGTCCTGCCCTATCCCCAGGAGCTGGAGCGCGACCAAGCCCTGCACCTCTCGCGTGTCCCAATTGCCCAACAGACCCTCCCAGGGTTGCGACGCCCCCTTGTCCACCGGATACCAGAGGCTGGGGTAGAAACCTTCCCCAGCCTGGAGCACATAGGAGGCTTGGCCCTCGATCGCGGCGATACCAGTGACTGGCACCACCCCGTGCACGATGGAAAACGGGGCGGGGGAGGTGATATGGAGCGTAACCGAGTAGGGAAAGGAGGAGGGCAGCGTGTCGAATTCTTGGGGAGCCAAGGGAATACTGTTTGCCGGAGTCCAGGGGCGCGCCTCGGCCGGCGGGTTCTGAAACACCTTTTTCTCTACCAGGGACGGGGACGTCCACAGGGTCGCCAGACGCCCGGTTTCTGCATCCACTGCAAGTCTCTGATAGTAGCTGTCCTCTTCGCTAGGCTCCGAGCCAATCAAGAAGACCTCGGAGACCACGTTCGGGCAGTCGCTGCTCGGCAACAGCCCGGAGGGGTCGCACACATCCAGTCGCTTCACGTCGGCTGGCATCGTCCAGGTTTCGGGAGTCTCTCCTTGCTCGAGCCACTGACCGATGGCCCGGGCCAGAGGCAAAGCGGCTTGCTGATCCAGATCCGCTCCTGACGGGGCCTGGGCCCAGACCCCGACGACAAAATCGGGGCTAAGGAAAAAAGCCCAGGAATCTCCGCCAGCCGTTGAGGACCCCGCATAGCTTCCCTCGCTCCATCCGTTTTCGCCCAATCCCTCGCCTAGGCCCGTACCGGAGAGCACGTCTTCCAGCAAGTAGGCGAGTCCGGGGCTCACCACGGCCACCGAGGGCCCCAACGTCACCGGCTCGTCTCCTTGACCGCCGCTGAGCGCCACCTGGTTGACAAGACTTGCCGAGCCGCCGCCGGAGGGCAGGGCCTGGATCCCCTGGTCGGCGACGATGGCGTAGGCGCGGGTGAGATCGAGGAGAGAGGATTGGCCGCCCGAGAGAAGCAGAGACCGTGCGTCCTGCGGAATGTCCTGCGGGCGGCGGTAAACGCCCAACTCAGAAAGGGTGCGCAGAACATTCTCCAGGCCGACGGTCTTCACTACCCCAGCGGAGGCGACCAGACGGTGGTCGAGAAGCGCCTGACGCGCGCGCAGTAGCCCAAGGTATTGCCCGTCGGGATTGGATAGCGGCAACTCGCCTTCGGGCGCAGAGGGGGCGGAGGAAGGGACATCCAAGACAGGAGTCGCTGGAGAGTATCCTTGGGCAAAGGCGGCCAAATACACGAAGGGCAGCAAGGCCGTGCCCGCTGGGCCGCTACGATCGGTCAAGGACGCGTCCTGGATGGAAGGAAAATAGGCGAGGAGTTCATCGGTGGTCGCCTGCAGCACGGCCACCCCGAAGTCAATGCCCGGAGCCCTGACCCCCTCCAATCCCTCGATCGAGTCCGCGGCGGCGCAGTTCCCTCCGTCCGCCCTCGGCAGCCGCACACCTGCCGGGGCACCCGCCAGCCAAGCCGCCTCGGTTTGGGCCGCGCAGAGAGCTTCCAGTTGCAAAGGCAATTGCAAGCTCGTGGTCACTCGAAATCCCGAGGTCACCAGCCCCGCCTCACCGAATTCGGACTCGAGCTGTGCCTGAACTAGGCGCATGTATGCGGCGTCGGCAGGGTTAGCCACGGCCGCCGGCGAAATGAAGGCGATCGGCCGGGCAGCTTCCTGCGTTGCCCGGAGACCTCCCATCCAACCCAGGGATGCCATCCCCTCCAGAAGCCCAGCCCGGGCTCTCTGCAACTCTTCCGGCTGGCCAGCAAGACTTGGATCTTGGCCAATCACCGTCAGCGTGGCAACTTGGTCCAGGCTCAGTTCCTGCGCAGGCTTCCCGAAATAGGCAAGCGCTGCCTCATCCAGCCCAGTCGCCAGGCGCCCGTAGTAGACGGAGTTCAAGGCGTACTCAAGAAGAACCTGGGCCGGGTAGCGCCAAGCCAAGTCCGCTGCCAGGAGAGCGACGCGCACACGGGAGAACCCACCCCGAATCGACCCCACGCTACGCTCAGCCACCAGGCCGGCCACCTCTCCAGCAAGGTTGGGCTGGCCCCTCCAAGTTCGCACAAAAGCCCGGAAAGCTGCGGGGGTTCCGGATCCTGAGGGCAGATGGCCCTCTCCATCCACGGTCAACTGAGCCTCCGCCGCCGCGACAAGTGCCGGGTTGGAAGCGTTCTGCGCGAGGGAGACCCAACCGGCCCCCTGGCTACCCGCAGGTTGCAATTCGAGGAGAAGATACTGGCCGGTCCGGTCAAGAAAACGAGTGGGCGGCAAGAGCGTTCCGGGCGTCAGAGCGGCCAGGGACCCGTCCGCCTGAACCGGGGCCCAAAGCAATCCGCCGACGCTGATGACCATCAGGCTGAGAGCCGAAAGCAGCCCGCCGGCAAACCCGATGACACCCTTCGCGAGCTGCGGCAGCCGAAGCCTATCCTGCCTGGATTTCGGCCACCCTGGACCGTGTGGTCCGGCCGTCCTCCGCGCACGATGCTTCCGGGCGACGCGCACTAGGGGCCACATGCGAAGGATTATACTTCCCGCGCTTGCGGGTTCCTCGCGCCTGAGGTGGCTGCCTCCAGTTCACGGGGCAGCCTTATCCGTCAGTCCCATTTCACGAGGACCGACCTGCAGTTCGAGGGTTCTGATCGGAAACCCGCCACCCGCTTCGGGCAGAGTCCTCGACAGCCTGGAGCCCCTCAGGCTGGGCGTCCGGAGGTCTCAATGCTAACGATCCCCCCTGGGACCAAGCACTCCAAAGAACTGACCGTGACCCAAGAACTGAGCGCGACTCACCTGGGTAGCGGCTCCGTGGGAGTCTTGGCCACACCCGCCATGCTGGCTTTGGTCGAACGCACCGCTCTCGAGATGATTCAAGCCTACCTTCCCGAGGAAGAAACGACTGTGGGAGTGGAGGCAACCATCCATCATCTGGCCCCCACGCCGCTGGGCATGAAAGTGCGGGCCGAGGTGGAGGTGGTCCAGGTCGAGGGTCGTTTTGTTGTCGTGAAGGCCGACGTGTTCGACACCGTCGAGAAGGTTGGGGAGGCAACCCACAAGCGCGCCGTGGTGCAACGCGCCCAGTTTGCGGAGCGCGTCAAGGCCAAGAGCTCTGCGGGATGACGCTCCTCTGACCGGTCCTCAGCCCGCGGCTAGAATTTGGACCCTTGGGCCGAGATTTCCGATGAAGTACCACATTTGGACTGAAGGCTGCCAGATGAACGTTGCGGACTCGCAACGTGTCGCCTGGGCACTGGAGCAGCTGGGTTACCAGTCGGTCGGGAATCCCGAACAGGCGGACGTGATTGTCCTCAACACGTGCGTTGTGCGCCAGAGTGCGGAGGACAAGGCCTATGGACGGTTGACCAGCCTGCGTCCCCTCAAGCAAAGGCGGCCAGACCTCGTCATCAACGTGATGGGGTGCCTCGTGGGGATCAGGGGAAACCAGTTCCTACAGGAGACTTTTCCCTATGTCGATGTGGTTTCCGGCCCTTCGGATCCCCGGCCCCTTTTGAAATTCCTCTCCGAACGCGAGGACGGACGGGCGCTGGCCCAGGCGGAAACCGAAGCCCGCTTTGCCCGTCAGGATGACTTCAGCCTCCATCCCCCAGGGTTCCTTCTTCCCGAGGCCGAGCGCGCAAGCGCCGTCTGTGTCTATGTGCCCATTGTGTACGGTTGCTCCCACGGCTGCACTTTTTGCGTCATCCCCATGCGGCGCGGCCAGGAACGGTCGCGACCAGTGGGAGAGGTCGTCTCCGAGGTTCGCGCCCTCGCCGGAGAGGGGGTCAAGGAGGTCACCCTGTTGGGCCAGATCGTCGACCGCTACGGCAGAGACCTCCCCGGTGAACCTGGGCTCCCCGGCCTACTGGAGCAACTGCACCGGACGGAGGGCCTGGATCGAATCCGATTCCTCACCTCTCACCCCAGCTGGGTAACGGATGAACTGCTGCATTCGGTGGCGGAACACCCCAAGGTGTGCGAACATCTCGAGGTGCCCGTGCAGGCCGGGGATGACGAGGTCCTGGCGCGCATGAGGCGGGGTTACACGGCGCAGGATTATCGCCGACTCATTGATCGCATCCGCACCGTGTTACCCGGGGCCTCGATCGCGACGGACGTTATTGTCGGTTTTCCCGGCGAAACCGATTCCCAGTTTCAGAAAACCTACGACCTCTTGAGGGATTTGCGTCTGGATGTCGCCCACCTGGCGCCGTACTCGCCACGCCCCGGCACGCTGGCGGCACGCCGCTACCCGGACGATGTGCCGCCCGAGGAGAAAATCCGCCGCTTCCGGGCCCTGGAAGAACTCCAGGCCGGAATTGGGGCGGAACTGAACCAACGCTATGTGGGCCAGACCCTGGAAATCCTGGTGGAGGGAAAACACAAAGGGCGCTGGGTGGGCCGTACCCGGACGAACCGATTGGTCTTCTACGACAGCCCTTCTCGAGACTGGCGCGGGCAGCGAGTGCCGGTGCGCATTACTCAGAGTACGGCCTGGAGCCTGCAGGGCGAGCCACCCGCCTTGAGCCCATGAGGCGGACGACGCTTGGGTATGGCAGGTCGGCTGCCCTCCTGCGGCTGCCCCGAAGCCAGGCCCGGCCTCATCCCTCCTCGCGGCAACCGGGAGCTCCGAGGAGGCAGGAAGTCTGCCAGAGCGCAATGCGACGACGGAAAGCAGCGACTCCTCCGCCGTCAGGAGGCGGGGGAGTCCAGGACATCGGAGGGGGGGCCGACCCCTACTTGACTTCGACCGAGGCTCCTGCGGTCTCTAGTTTGGCTTTGGCGTCGTTGGCGACCTCTTTGCTCACGGCTTCCAGCACCTTCCCGCCGGCAGTCTCCGCGAGATCCTTCGCTTCCTTCAGCCCGAGGTTAGTCAGCTGGCGGATGACCTTGATCACCTCAATCTTCTTTGGGCCGGCTTCCTTGAGAATCAAGGTGAATTCCGTCTTTTCCTCTTGAGCCGGAGCGGCTGCCCCGGCAACGGCGGCTCCCGCCGCCATGGCGATGGCCATCGGCGCCGCCGCGCTGACACCCCATTTCTCCTCCAGCTTTTTGGAAAGCTCAGCGGCTTCGAGGACGCTCAGCCCGCTTAGTTCCTCAACCAACTTCTCGAGATCTGCCATGGTTCCTGTCTCCTTGCCTGAGATCTTCCGCTTGTCCGAGATCCTGCCTCAGGGCGCGGGCGCTTCAACAAGTTTCTCGGCGCGCGCCTTCAGAACCCCCATCATCTGGCGAGCCGGAGCCTGCAGGACACCGAGCAACTTTCCGGCTGGCGCCTGCAACAGGCCCAGAAGCCGCGCCTCAAGCACCGGTCGCGGCGGGAGCTCGGCCAGGGCGCGCACCTCCTCACGGCTCATCACTCGGCTACCCAGCAGGCCTCCCTTTACGCGAAGAGCCTCCTGCTCCTTGGCTGTGTCCGCCACGGCTTTCGCTATGGCGACTACATCGCTGGAGGCGAAGACGACCAGGGTCGTTCCGGCAAGATGTTCTCCCGGGATGGACAGGCCCGCCTCGCGCATGGCAATTTCCAAGAGTGTGTTCTTGGTGACCACCACGGTTCCGGTGGCCTCACGCACGCGCCCGCGCAAGCTGTTGATCCCCTTCATGTCCAGCCCGACGAACTCGGCCAGGATCAGCCCCTGGCTTCCCTTCAGGAGCTTCGTATACTCGGCGATCCGTTCCCGCTTGTCCTCTGCGGTTAGTGCCAAAGTCCCTCACCTCCCCTCGCTGGAGAAAAAGAAAAGTCCCTGCCCGAGAGCCTGCCGGGCAAGGACCGCCGTGCACGAATTCCCCTCGTGCCTGCGAACCCCACCTGGGCAGGAAATTGAGCCTCGGCAGGCCCCTGCCGTCTTCGGCGGTGTGACCGATTGTCCCTCCACGGTTCGGGTGGAGGGCCGCCATTCTATCAGACTTTCGCCTCCATGGCCTGGGCCGCGGCTGGGTCGACCCGGATCCCCGGCCCCATGGTCGTGGTCACGACCACCTTGCGCAGAAAGGTCCCTTTAGCGGCCGCCGGCCGGGCCCGCTTGATAGCCTCCATCAGCGCGCCCAGGTTCTCGTAGAGAGCCTGTTCGCTGAACGAGACCTTGCCGATGGGAACGTGCAGGTTGGCCGTCTTGTCCAGCCGGAATTCCACCCGCCCGGCTTTTGCCTCCCCAATCGCCCGGGGCAGATCTTCCGCCGGAACCACCGTCCCGGCCTTGGGGTTGGGCATGAGTCCGCGCGGCCCCAGGATGCGGCCCAGCCGTCCCACTTTCCCCATCATGTCGGGGGTCGCAATGGCAACGTCAAAGTCCGTCCAGCCGTCTTGAATCCTCTTCAGGCCCGCGTCGTCATCCACCACCGTGTCGGCCCCCGCCTCTTGGGCGACTCGCGCGCCCTCTCCGGCGACGAAAACGACCACGCGCACGGACTTGCCCAATCCATGCGGAAGAACCACGACGTCGCGGACTTGCTGGTCCGCGTGCTTGGGATCGACGCCCAAGTGCATATGCACTTCCACGGTGGCATCAAATTTCGCATAGGAAGTGCGCTTGGCGAGTTGCACCGCCTGGTCGGGTGAATACAGGGTCTCCGCCTCCACCTGAGCCGCTGCCGTTCGATACTTCTTGCCATGTTTGGCCATAGCCTCTCCTCGTGGTCGTAGCGGGCGAAACCGCGCGCCCTCCCACCGACTAGTCCTCGACCGTGATCCCCATGTTGCGAGCCGTGCCCTCCACCATGCGCATGGCTCCCTCGAGATTGACCGTGTTCATGTCCTTCAGCTTGACTTCGGCGATCTCGCGAACTTGCTTGCGAGTCACTTTGCCCACCTTATTGCGGTTGGGCTCGCCCGAGCCCTTTTCGATCCCAGCCGCTTTGCGCAACAATACCGAGGCCGGCGGGGTCTTGAGCACAAAGCTGAATGATCCATCCGTGAAAATGCTGATCTCGGCCGGAAGGATCTCCCCCGGCCGGTTCGCGGTTCGAGCGTTGTATTCCTTGCAGAACGCCATGAGGTTAATGCCGTGCCCAGCTAAGGCTGGTCCGATGGGTGGAGCCGGATTCGCCTTGCCCGCCTCAATTTGAATGCGAACGACTGCCTTGAGTTTCTTCGCCACTGCGGATCTCCTTGTGGTCCTGGCGGGCGCTGGAGGCGCCCTCCCACCCGTCCGGCCTCCAGTTAGGCTTTTTCGACCTGGAGGAAATCGAGTTCGACCGGGGTTTCCCTGCCGAAGAAAGACACGAGGACGCGGGCCTTGCCGCGATCCATGTCAATATCGCTAACCGTCCCGATAAACTCATTGAAAGGCCCGTCGATAATCCGCACCCGCTGGCCGGCCTTGTACGTGGGTCGAACTTGAGGCGTGGCCGTCTCCATGCGCTTGAGGATTTGCTGCACCTCTTCGGGCCGCAGAGGGGTGGGGACGTTGCCCATGCCCACAAAGCCCGTCACGCCCGGAGTGTTGCGGACCACGTACCAAGATTCCTCGGTCAGGATCATTTGCACCAGAAGGTAGCCTGGAAAGACCCGGCGTTCGACGTTCCGCCGCTTTCCCTCTTTGATCTCGATCTCTTCGATCGTGGGGATGACGATATCGAAGATCTTGTCCTTCATCCCCATGGTCTCAATGCGCTGCTCGAGGTTGTAGCGAACCTTGTTCTCATAGCCCGAGTAGCAGTGAATCACGTACCAGGCGCGTTCGTCCTCCGGTTCCGCCAGGCCCTGCGGAGCCGCGGCCTCCTCGGCGGGCGACGTGGCCTCCAGGGGAAGCTCCAACTCCCCCGGCTCAGCAACCTGATCCACCGACTCCGGCCTCGCCTCGGCTGGCGCCACGGATTCCAAGGGGCGCTCTTGTTCTCCGCCCGCCTCGGGTTCCGGGGGCAGCGCAGGCTCCTGTTGCTCCGCCGTCATTTGCTCTTCAGGGCCCACAGATAGACTCCACACTGACCCAGCCACTACAGCGAGATGACCACACGAAACAGAGTCGTGAAAATATAGTCGAGGCCGCCCAGGAACAAACTCATGACCGCAGTCACAATCAAGACCACGATCGTCAAGTTGAGCGCTTCCCGGCGCGTGGGCCAGCTCACTTTTCTCATTTCCCCTGCCGTCTCCCGAAAGTAGCGGACAATGGCGTTTGGGGGTCGGTTAGTTTGAGCCTTGGCCACAGCCATCCCTTCTCTTGCCGACAACAGCAAATGAACTCCCCGTTTTCTGCACCCGGGCGCAGCGCCCCTTCCGCCCGCTCACACCCCTGCGGGGAGATCTCCCGTCCGCGTCCCAGCCTTCGGCGCGCCCGGGAAACGGGGAGGGGCTCCTCAGATCAGGCAGGCCAGGCAGGAATCGAACCCACAACCCCCGCTTTTGGAGAGCGGTGCTCTGCCAAATTGAGCTACTGGCCTGCGTCGCGGCACGATCCGCCGCTCTTTTCTCCTCTACTTGGTCTCCCGATGTACCGTATGCCGGCGGCAGCGAGGACAGTATTTCTTGAGTTCGAGGCGTCCCGTGTCGTTCCGCCGGTTCTTTTCGGTCATGTAATTGCGCTGCTTGCATTCCTCACAAGCCAGCGCGATCACCGGACGAACATCTTTCTTTCCTGGCATTGTACCTTAGAATCTTCCCGGATCCCGGGAAGTCTCCTTTCAATCGAGGATCTCGGTGATGACTCCGGCGCCGACGGTCAGGCCGCCTTCCCGAATGGCAAACTTGGAACCCTTCTCCAGCGCCACCGGCACGATCAGCTCCACCCCCAGGTTCACGCTGTCCCCCGGCATCACCATC